>Ga0049105_1000648_pt1 | contig 12927 bp, 11 predicted proteins | sample WorMetvaBAHAMAS1_FD_61260 | JGI IMG/M metagenome (GOLD analysis project Ga0049105, IMG submission 61260) | Worm MetaG Olavius vacuus BAHAMAS.1 | ecosystem: Host-associated > Annelida > Digestive system > Unclassified | place: Germany: Marburg | collected 2013-04-09
ACGTCTGTTAAACCATTGTTACATTTGTAGTAAAACACTGACATAGACCATCGGAGCAGAACGCTGTTGAATTTGATTCAGACATCTTGTTTGTAGAAGTTAGCAGAGGTCGCTGTGACTGGGTGAAGTGCCGTGTGAGGCTGTGTGGCCGCCGACACTTGGTACGCGGCTTGTATTGTGCTATGACGTGCAATGATGATGTTGTGATGCTGATACTGCAGGCGATCAAGGATGAGTTATCATCAGTTCAGCCGTCAGTGACCGAGTGTCATCAGACTGCGGAGCAACTCTCTACTGTGTGTGGTTCTCCGTCTGACATCTCAATACAGAAGTGCATCAGTAACCTTGACACAGCTCTTAGCGACATTGAAGAAGGTCTTGATGATCGCGAGCTGGAACTCAACCGCATGATGCATAAAGCACAGCAGTGTACCAGCTGCTTGGACGTATGTAATATGTTATTTTACAATTTAAGTTTGATTACTGTGTTATTATACGTCCCATACCTTTGTTGTATTTTAATTTTACATTTAACATTTTTGTAATAATGCATTTTTGTAATTATAAAATTAGTTGGTATTAGAGTTTAATTTACGTTTCAGGACATTATGAAGTGGCTTCCAAAAGCAGAAGACCGCCTACAGAAAATGGCGCCACTCGCTGCAGACATTCGACCTGTGCGCATTCAACTAGAAGAGCTTAAAGTACGTTCAGTAGTTAACATTTTGGCTTTTTTACTTACAAATTACTTCGAAGTTGGCATTGGCATACATAATTGAACTGAAATTTGTAAAGTTATCTCACTTGTGAGGCATATTAAATAACGAATCGTAGTTATTACATTAAACAAATAAAACAGTACATTATGTTACAGAGCAGCTGCCTCAGTTGACATGACCGTACAAGAAGGTAAGTAAGTAAGTAAGTAGTTGCAATGACATGTACATGACGTCAGTGACAACAGCTCTATAAAGCACTGCAGTGATCCACAATATAATCACAGTTCCAGTGTATTGCAAAAGTCACAGTGTAAACCGGAGTCAACTTGACAGGTGTTAACAGTTTTGAAACGGGAACAGTTCTGAATTTATGTGGAAGGATGTTCCATGCGGCTAGTCCAGAGCAAGAAAAGTTTTCAATCACAGGATATAAACAGAACCTTATATACTGAAAGTAATTTAATAAATATCAAGAGATGCGTCAGTTAAAAGCTCTTAAGAAAACGCGGATCGTTGTGAATATAAGCTGATGATTGAGTCGCAGGTATATTTATCTAGTAGCATGAAAAGTTCAGTTGCTCTATCTGACAATGATGATTGCAGGTGTTCAAGGTTCAGACATATGATCACTATGGTGATATACAGCTGCTGAATCATCTGACGAATGTGTTGAGGATGGAGTCACCGATGTCTGCGGAGAGTGTTGGAGCTGACGTTGATGACGTCAATCAGCGATGGAACCAGCTTCTGACTGGCACTGCTGACCGAGAGGTGCTCAGTCTGCTGATTCTTTGTGCATTCAATGCTCTCCTGTTCATTAACCATGCTAACAGCCATCTTAAGTTGCCGTAATGCTCTGTTAGGCCCGTGACTCACGCTCCTGAAATCGGCGGCATAAATTCGATGCTAGATTCCAGCGCCAGTCTTTCGTGCCGATGCACGACTTCTAAAGCCACTGACTGCCTTCGGGTCCGCCGATTTCCGGAGCCGGTTTCCGGAGCGTGTGTCGGGAGCCTTAGAATAGACAGATCTGGCTACGGTGCAGTAAGGCTGATTGTTGAAAGCTGGTTTGTAGTTTGTTTTTAGTCCAGCAGCACTTAGGCCTAACGTTTGTGTTTTCAAGCTATGATGTATAATGATGTTATTTTTAGTAGAGCAGTGGTTAAAGTGTAATGAGACGCAAGGGAACGCCGTTCCCCCAGCTCCAATTTATGGCTCAAAGCGTTCCCCCACCTCAGAGTGTTATAATGCTAGGGATAGGCACACGACCATTGTCAAGGGCCCAAACCTGAATGTAGCGTCCCCGCCTCTAATTTTGCACTTTAACCACTTTAACCACTGTAGTAGAGCATGGTGGAGGTTAGTGAAAGGATAAAACAAGCGCCGGCTAAGTTGATCTGAGAAGCGATGATAAAACTGCTGTTGTACGACACTGAATGTACGTTGTAGCGGGAGTTAAAGAATCATCTCGCAGACTTGGGCGACGTCGAGCATTCACTGGACGACACGATAGGTTATCTTCAACAGGTCGAGAGCGATCTACAGCACCTGGACCACGTCTACGGCGATCCACACTTTATTGAAACACACATCAAGAAGATTCAGGTAGACCACCCAGCGCACATACTAGCCTATACTCAGCGCACAGACTGCCGACTGCTAACGATTATACCTCCGCCACGGTAGAACGGTGCTGGAGGCAACCTGTATTCGGGCTGTACGTGCGTTCATGCGTTTGTGTGTGCGTTCATGATAATATACTAAAAGTTTGTTGACATGATATGTTTGTTGGTTTACCAAATTTATAACTTTAATACAACTGGAGACATAGATTAACTGATTAATTTTTAGGTCAAAAGGTCGCAGTGATACCAAATGCACTTCTGTGGAGGAGTCATACTGATCGGCGGTTGCCGTCGAAGGCCATCGAGTTCTCATGTGAAATTAATCTACTTGTAAATGATATTGATTGATGAGCGTCATCGATTTCCCAGTACATAGTAAACTGATCATTACTCTCGACTTATAATGAGGTGTATTATAGTGTTGACACATTGGGAAAGGCTCCTAATTTGGACCGCCCTCTAATTTGTATCACTGCGCTGCAAAGCGCACGGCAGCAGCTAGCGTATCGACATCTATCCTGTGTCGTAGCTGCTATGAACAGCGTGTGGTGTAAGCAGTTGGAGAAGATATTGTGCAAGTTGTAGCAGCCAGAGAACAAAAAGTTGGTATGTGGCCGTTTTGATGTCTGCTAGCTGACGTCACGTGATCTGACGAATCAGGAGCCGACAATTCACGAGCTGAACGACTCAGTGGAGACGCTGATTGGTCGGAGCTCGGGCAGCAGTACGCCTGCGCCGCTCGTCAGCAAACAGCGAGAAATGAATGAGATGTACAGCGTCGTGCAGGTGCTTGCACGTGACCAGACTTACCTGCTGCGTGACAAATACCGACAGGTTAGTCAGCGGCATTGTGGCACTGCAACAGCTCCGAGCAAAACTAAGATTGTTGCTGTTTACCTCTTGTTTACACGACACCCGCCTTTCTTACTCTGAGTCATATGTCACCCAAAGTAAACCTCTTTTACTCCAATAGACAACATCTGAGCTATGATGGTTGTCTGGAAGTAAAAGAGAAGATTATCAGAACTGTTCTGTGTTGTATTGTGTACTGAAGCTGTGCACAGTCATAAGTACACTTAGATGAGCAGTTCCTACAGTTCTCTGGATTGGTTTTTGTTTCACTGTGCATAGATTCATTTGTGTTTGTGTATTTTGTGTATTTTCGTAACACTGCATATGTGTTATATTATTGTGACACGGTGGGGTGGACCTTATGGGATTAAAGCCTAATTCTTAGGACACTATCTTCCTTCAGTGCTTTGACACTGTTGGTTGAGTCATTTGACCTATAAAAGCTCGTCCCCGTGTTTGGTGGAACGTTAAGCCTTACTCAATCAATCAGCCATCAGTCATATGTCAAGACGTTGTTGTTATAGTGGTCCTTGTAGTGATGTTTATCAGTCACTTAGGCCACTCTAAAAATCACTGAACTGAACTGAACGTGTACAGGTGAAAGGCATCGTGTGTGATGCTGACGACTTGTCTCATTGGTTGACAAGTTACCGTGATCAGCGTTGTGACTGTACGTGTACAGGTGAAAGGCATCGTGTGTGACGCTGACGACGTGTCTCATTGGTTGACAAGTTACCGTGATCAGCTCAAATCATCAGCATCACTCAGTGCTCTCCCTGACGTCATGCATCAGCAGCTGGCGCAGTTCATGGTAAGTTCACTTTTCTATTTTCTGAAATACGAGACGCTGAAGGTCTAAGACCATTTCTTGATCAACAACCTTTAATTGGAAAGTCGACCTGGCTTTGTGGTGTCAAGTTAACTTGTGATCAGACTGGAATTGGACTTATCAGGACCGCTCAAGATAGTGTCAAGTCGTGGAGATGGCTATGCTTTCTGAAGGGTGCACAAAATGTGATGATAATGGACCTGAGTACCCAGCAAACCAGCCCATTCGAAACAGAACATCACAACTTGCTACGCTGTAGTCGATTATGGTGCTGATCATTATTGACCTAATTTTGATTTTTAGCCTTCTGGCTACAAGTTCAATAAACTGAATCTGAATCTGAATCTGAATTTGACAGTATTTTAACCATCATAAATCGCATTCAATATGACCAGTTCGATGTTACATTGCTTTGTATGATTCAGTTAAATCACAGCCAGAAAAGCACAGCTGATGCGAACGACAGTACGAAACTTTACTTTTGATATAATGACGTCATTAACATGACACACAAATGGCAGAACCAGAACTGATCAGAACTGGCGGAACACACGTGCAAACACCTGCTAAAACATTTCTGACAGAAAAACTGCTTAACTATTGCGTGATTTGACGGACATATATTGTATGAAATACATTCTGTGTTGTCTATTTTATATATTGATATTTCATACAATGTCGAGCGCTGTGAGGCTGTGATGAGTGTAGGAAGGTTACCGTGAGCTGGAAGTGAAAGAAGAAGAAATCAAGCAATTGTTATTGAACGCTGAAGACTTAATGAGTCAATGTCACGAGGAGAACGTCACTGAGTTAAGAGCTCGTTTCCAGCGTCTTTCTAAGCAGCTGCTCGACGTGCGTGCCAAGGCAGATAAACACAAGGTCTGTGATCGCTCGCTGTATGTCAGTTTGCTAACGACATGATCGGATTTTCGTCAAATCCCGATCACTTCTCATTAAAATGCTATTACTTATTTTTTCGGGATTAATTTCTGTTGTTTTAGCTAACTGCTTGTCTGCAAATTTGTGCATTTTATCGTTTCAGTTCTTTTTAGGGAGAGCGTGGGGGTGCATTGACGTGCTTTACTATAGTAGTGAGAGTTTTCACTCGTTCTTGTTTGCGAATTCTCATGATCGTCCTGTATAGTCCCGCTTTGATTATCTTAGTAATATGTGTCATAGCACTACAGAAGACTTCACAGAGAACTTTGTCAACGCGGTCTAATCTGTTGTAACCACAGCGTTCCTTACTTGCACATAAGATGACCAGATCATCAGTCAAGGTAAGGTAAGGTAAACGTGCATTTGTATAGCGCCTTGTCATGAACACACCTCTAAAACGCTCAGGTATGGCACGCGTTCTCAAGGGATCTCACAGTTTTACCTGCACACCCCGCGTTCATCCGTTAACGGAATGAACCATACCTGCCTTTGCCTTACCAGCCGAAGCTGGTACTCATTTACCGACCCCGGAGGGATAGAAGGCTGGGTTGGCCTCAAGCAAGTAAACTGTCATTTTATGCACATATTGGCTGTTTGTCAGGAACGTTTTGATTGATACACGACGCATTATATGATTGCGACTGCAATTTAAAGGGTGTATAATTTTGGCTCACTCAGTAAGTAGGTGTTATTTTTGAGTTGTAGGCACTAATATCAACGGCGCTGATGCTGTGCGGCGGGACAGGTAACCGCAGGTTGAGGCGCCAAGTGATTGTAGCCTGCCGCCGGCTTTATGACTGCGGGCTGACTGCCAAGAAACGGGGTCAGCTTACGCCATGCAGAGGCGGTTGCCTAGAGTTGTATTATTGTAACATGGTGGAGTGGTCCTGGTGGGATTCAAGTCTTATCTGAATGACCAACTAGTTTCCTTCAGTGCTTTGACACTGTTGGTTTGGTCATATGACCTGTAAAAATCGTCCCCGATGTGACCTATAATGTGTTTGGTGGGACGTTAAACCTTGCTCAATCAATCAAACCAAGAAACGGGGTCAGCTTCGGCCCCACAGCTCAGATCGAGAATAAAACTATTTTACCTTTAAATGTGATGAATGTTGAAGTGTATACGTTTGAGATCTGGCGCTGTGTGTCGTGACCAGCACAAGATGGATGAACACGTTGCTAACGTGCAAGACTTTCATGCGATGATGTCTGCTCACTCAGACTGGATTCACAACACCGAACAAACTGTCGCATCGTTCAAACATCCCAGCAAACTCGTTGAACGAGTTCTTCAGCAGATCAATGAACATAAGGTGCCATCATATTCGACACACTCTTGCCCTGCGGCATTTCTTTTGGCCTGTGCTACAAGTACATAATTAAAAATCTGGAGTTTTATCTGTTGGTTGTGAAAAACACTATAATAGCTGTTTTTATTCACGTCGTTGCAGTAAATCACAATGTCAGTTACGTTCAGAAAAGCTGTTAACCAGTCAAGCAGTAGGCACAGCAACAGTGCACATGGGCTACTGACATGTTACACGCATTCAAACAAACGCAGTTTACACAGAATAAGTCGCTTTAAGGTTTTAATTTAGTCAGGAGTGTAGATATTTATAGAATTGTTTTATAAATGACAGCAATTCCGCGAGGAAGTAGCTGGCCATCAGGAAGTGGTGATGAGGTTGGAGCGAGCGGGAACATATCTGCGTCACTTCGGCCGCAAACAAGATTCTGTTTATGTTCGCACGTTGCTGATGTCGACGAAACTTCGTTGGAAGAAACTCGTGACGAAAGTCGAGGAGAAAGGTCGTGTACTGACGCAGGCGTGCCGCGAAGACAAGAAGGCAAGTACATCGACCTCTCATCACTTCTTCTAGTTCCACACAGGAATCACAGTCTCATTCTCTATTAACCCTTTATAATCTGTCTTTTCTTGAATTAATCCGTTATTTCTGTTATTTTTTTTTTGTATTTCATTGTCACTGTCGGACACATTGATTGTTATTTAACTTACCTCAATTTAGTAATGTATTGAGTGAGGTTATTAAATGTTGCTCGAGATGACCACATGCCAGCAGGTGCTAGCTAGCAAATAGCTTACCTTTAGTTAGGGTGTGCCGTCTCACCGAGCTGTTAATAGTTCTAAGTTCTTGGGACTGTTAAATTGTTTGTGACATTGCAAACCATCCCTTTTAACAGACAACGTCTGAGCTGGGTTGATTTGTCCTCTGAGAAGACGGAAGATATCAGAACTGATTGTGTGCAGGCATCTTTTATGTGCAGTGATTTTGAACATTTCCGTTTATGCTTATGGATAGCTTTTATGTTTTATTCACTAGGGTCAGTTAATTTATTTTAGGATTTTGTGTATATTTGTCTTAGTTTTTGAGTTTGGTTTTCAATACCAGTGCAAGTGATGCCAAGTGACCTGTCATGTGTTGACTGTCGAGTGAGACGTTAAACTCCGCCCACTCACTTATTTGTGACAAGTAAGTAAGTAAGTAAGTAAGTAAATCTTTTGTTGTTACTCATCAAACGTGAGCAATACGTAAGAACTGGTAGAGTACAACGTGGCAGATAATGTGAAACACAACATCAGAAAAAATTATACGAGCTTAAAAAGACAACGGGGAGAAAGGAGTTTTATACAAGTTATAAGTACAGTGCGGGAGGGTAATGTGTGCCTTCTTATTCTCAGAAGGAACTCATGAGATTTATTGTTACATCGCATTTATCACATGATGCTTATTGAACGTTGTGAGTTGCAATGTTGCAATGACGATGATGATGATGATGATGATGATGATAATGTTGCAGTTTCACGACTCATGGAAGTCGCTATGTGAATGGCTCGACGCCCAGGAACAGAAACTACGACAGTTGTCTACGAACACCGCTAAGATGAAACACGACTTGGAAGAGCTCCAGGTAGCGTTGATCATGCCCAGATTATCTTCTAGGATTATCTGTATAATCTTATTTCTCTGTAGCGTTCGTTCTAGAGTTTGTACGGCTCGACGACGTCCGACGTATTCGGTAAAGTTACGCCTGTGGAAAGTATCTACCTTCTACTTCAAAATAGTCGCCAGCCCTACGCCGCTGACTATCACGATCACGCCACGCAGACAGACGCGCAGCGGTCTCATTGGGAGTTTCAGTAATGCGACGACGGTGTGACCGAGTAGGCTCTGAAATCGGTCGCTGTTCAGCAGTTTCAGAACTACGTGGAAGTGACTGCATGTTCACTGGACGACGTTCGACAGTATTCGATAGTTAAAGACAAAGATATTGGCAGTGTCCAGAGTGGGCTGAGCTGTCCAGCGGTCGTGCAAATAACGATAAGGCGATAATCTGTTTGCGAGCCGTCCGTCAGTTATACCTACAGCACGGCGCCGCGACCCATGTGTGCACCCGTATCAGATGTCGTGGAAACAGCGACGATGGTGCAGTAATGAAGAGTATACAGTTCTATGTCGTCGTTCAGTCGCTGCCCTCTCATATGTCTCAGCAGACTGACAGCAGCGGCTTAGACCAATCGCGTGCCAGTCAAAGACGCAAGATAGGAACTTTTATATATATAGATGCTGATAGTAAGTGTGACTGTGTTGTCTCGATGGCTCAACACGATATGCGCTGTACTGCAGTGGAAAACAAGTTTAGCTATCGGTATAACCTGGATTCAACTCTCAGTTGTGCTGAGTAATTCGTGCATAACAGCTATTTATTAATATCAATGGTGCGCGTGCGGTGAGATTAAGTTCTCGGATAATCAAATCAAGAGGGTTCGACGGTGTCTCTGGGACCTTTGCCGACTCTGCATTATTAAACCTCATCATTGTTATTTTTAGTACCCTCGGTAGTATAGATCCAGAGGGTTCAAAACAATTATTATTATTATTATTTTATTATTTTATTATTTATTTAAATGCCCTCAGGTGTGAAAGTCCCAAGGGCTAAAAAAAGAAACTAAAGATGATAAAAGCAAATGCTGGAGTGGCTACAGGTCCGGTTTATCGTCGCTTGCACTGAAACTCCCGTGAATCAACGCGGAATTGAAGCGTTGTAATATGACAGATATACGTACTTACGCTGGAACAAGAAAGAAGTCTCCCGTAGGTCGCTCAGGCGACGACCGACCTCGCGCAAGAACTCAAATCCACTGAAATTGAATGTACCGAGGCACTCCACAGCAAGCAGCTGAAAAATATACTCAGAAGGAAGTTGTGAGTACTTAGATAACTTACCAGTTGCGGGGATTTCAGCAGACTGTGAAGTGGCGTGTAGATAGGAGTCCGCCGAAGTACTCACCACTGTCACGTCCCAAGTGAGAGGAATCAGAGTGAGGCCATCTGGCCGCGAGTGAGGCCATCTGGCCGCTTGCCGTCTGTGCGTGACAATAGCTCGTTATTGTTATTGTCATTAGTATTTTTTGTTTTTTTTTTATATTTTAGTACCCCCAGGAAGCCAAGATCCCGGGGGTTAAAAACTACTATTATTTTTTGTCCAATTGTGTATTTTTATTATTATTATTAATTGTTGTTGCAGCAAGAGATGTCGTTGAAACATGGTGAATACTCGGTGGCAGTAAGACTTGGACGGAACCTCAAAGACCGCTGCACGAAGGTTGACCCTGAGAGGGATGTCCTTGCCACAATGTTGGACCAGCTCAAGACCAAGTGGAACTCCTTGAGAGCCGTAGCTAACCAGAGGTACTACTGGCTGGTGGTACTCCCTCTAGTGATGCAAGTTTGTACAGTTTTATCAGGAAGTAAGCTATACAAAAACGAGGGCTTTTAGATTTTGTAGTAATGTCACAAGTCGTATTTGAAGCGGCAACATACGGTAGACAGTGCAACTGGAAACGGCAGAAATATAGCTCATAACTTGTGTGGTGGCGTATGTCAGTAGCAGGCAATAGTGTTTAGCGACCTGTTCTTTGTCAGTCTTATCTCTGCTGCTGAAACTCAGTGTATGGTTTTTGGTTTTAAGCCATGAGAATCTGTCAGAGAATTGATTAGTTGTCTGGATAGGATCAACTCCATCTCCGTATGATTGTAAATCTAAAGTCAAGAAGTAAATTTCACATTCATGTAATGCTTAACCTTAGACCAGACATTACTCGAATCCGAAATTTACTGTCAGTGTTATATGCTGCACATGCATCTATTGTATGTCGTTTTATATGTTTTTGCAGTATATTTATACATTGTGGTCCAAAAAAACAAGACATTACATATTCAGTGATAACTTTGTCAAATGTGAACGGATTTTCATAACTTTACACTGTTATGAAGAAAATTAAATTTTCAACAAAACCCTATATGTAATATTTCCCACTTCACGTTAACAATGGTCCCACACTACCTCGGGAAATTTAAAAGATTAATTTGTTTCAAAAACCAAGGCATGCAAGCATTCTAGTATCCTTAGACAAAACAAATAACTTCAGAAATGACGACTGATTTCTCACTTTGAAATTTCATTTACTGTAACAATCAGAAATAACATTAACACGTAATCAAGCTCTCTAAACCACTTTTCATTCAGTTTTTTTTGCGGAAACTGTTTAAGAAGTTTGCGGGTACTATAACTTTTTGTTTCATAAAGACTTTCAATTAAAATTTTGTCTTCTTTACTAATAACAATCGTTATCATCTGATTAACTGTCAACAACTGATGACGTCATATGTGACATCATGAACATGTGGTCAATAGCAGACGAAGGATAAAGCAAGATTATTTACAAACCACGTATTCTGACAATTGATCACAGTGTGCAGATGCTCTGGCTTTCAGACAAATTAATATTTTAAATTTCCCAAGGTAGTATGGGACCAGTGTTACGATGAAGTGGGAAATATTAGATCAGTTTTGTTGATAATTTAATTCTTTTCCTAACGGTGCGAAAATTGTGAAAATTGGTTCACATTTGACAAAATTGTCACCAATTATGTAATGTCCTGTTTTTATGGACCACGGTGTATATACTTTTTTTTATACCGTGCCTACTTCTTAAGTGAAATAAATTCGTGTAGCAACGCAGTGAGTAGTAGCTGTTGGCTGGTGCGTTGTAGGCAGACAAAGCTCGACGAAGCTTTGCTATCATCAGGTCGTGTCTCTGACGCACTGCAGGCACTGATGGAGTGGCTTGGTAAAGCTGAGAGTTATCTGACCGAAGACCAACCAACACTTGGTGACCTCGACACTGTCACCATGCTGCTCGAACAACACAAGGTGTTTAACACGATTCACATTTCACTGATGTTTCACATTTCACTCGCATCTCAAAGTTTCTTAGATGCATTACAATTTACTCGCACCTGACAAGTAAATGCTATGTGCAGATTGTCAACTCTGACGATTAAGCAAGCTTGTAGAATTTTTTAGCTAACGCATATGAAGTTGAACCAGTCTTTATTTTTTAGGAATACCCATAATTATCAATGCGTCATTTTTCACAAATTTGACAAAAAAATGACACAACTAGCTCAGCTGTCGGAGAGAGACCGTGCCACTGCCGCGTGGGTCAAATTTGGCCAAAAGTGAAAGAGGATATTCCGCAGACATTTTCTTCAACCACTGTGACGTAATCGGCCTCCAAAGCTATCGAATTCGGTGAAATAACGCAAAATAAGAGCTATTACGCCGTTCAAGGTCATTCAAGGTCACCGATGTCGGTACCAATCGAAAGCCCATACTTGACTTCCTATTAGTGATTAATATTAACTGAAATCCTATCTCGTACCGTTTCGAAGTTATCGCATATTATTGTTTAATTTTGCAGGATAAACTGTCACTTGCGTTTTTTGAGCTCTCCTTTGGAGGGCTTGGGGCATAGGCAGGGGCAACGTGCACTGTTCATCTTAGACTCATTGAAAAGTTTGTAGTGGACTTCCTATTCACGTTGATTGAACTTTATTCGCTAGATGTTACGACTGAGGAGCTACGAGCGAATATCGATTGAAAATTGGCGTTTTTGCTCCGCGGCGTCAGTTTGACCCAAAATTTTAGGTAAAATGGTCGCCCCCACCAACTATTCTTTTTGTCGAAAAACTAGGATAAACGTTCTTTTCTTTTATGTGGTATAAGAACGTGGACACAAGTTTCTTTCGTTTTGTCACAATCCACGCATTTGACAGACGGACGAACACACAGACAGATATTTAGCTCATGGCTATACCGTGCGTTGCGGTAAATGCAGTCGCGCGGTAAAAACGTTTTGTTGTATGCCCGCATCTTCGTGAATTAAACTCGGTAGAATGTGAACTTTTGTTCAGTTATGACTAACAGTTAGCGGTCGATGGTGTGTGACAGTTATTCCAGCAGGAGTTATCCAGCCGTCAAGCTGTGGTCGACGCCATTCGCGGCTCTGTGGATGACAGTGACAGTGGAGTCAGTGCTCAGATTGAAACACTCAACAAAGCCTGGCAGGACGTTAACAGTCTCTCTGAACTGAGAGACTCGAGACTCCATGAAGCACTCGTTCTGGTACGTAGATGACTTTCAAGCACATGTAGTCATCGCCGCTGGGAGTCGCGCCGTGGTGTAAACTCTTTCATAGTATAACAGTGACCGCTCTATAGCTTGGTCGTCACTGCTATTGAGGAATTAGCTATACACTAAACAAGCTCTTTCTCATAGTCTTTTAATCTGCAGCTGTTCCAAGCTATTCCATCTCAGTATACACACATCAAGCTCTTTCATAACTAGAGTCCATCACCACGTTCAGGCAGACCAACAACACACACTAAGCAAACATAACGGCCGGTTGTATAAGCGCCGAGTTGGCCTTCGGCCAACTCTACCACAAAGACTGGAAAGTTTTATGACGTAAACAGCGTCCCAGCTTTTGACCGCAGGCGTGGCTTAGGCTCAGTACGAGCTCATTTATCGGCGGGAGTCGGGTCGACGCGGGTACAGTCATTATTACGTAACATCGTTAAATCACTGTCAACACAAC
>Ga0049105_1000649_pt1 | contig 12927 bp, 5 predicted proteins | sample WorMetvaBAHAMAS1_FD_61260 | JGI IMG/M metagenome (GOLD analysis project Ga0049105, IMG submission 61260) | Worm MetaG Olavius vacuus BAHAMAS.1 | ecosystem: Host-associated > Annelida > Digestive system > Unclassified | place: Germany: Marburg | collected 2013-04-09
AAAAAAATTTCAATAACATAATTATACAACATTTATTAAATTAATAAGTGGACAACACGATAATACACAAATACATTCTAGTACAAAATACATTCTAATACATTCTAATACATTCTAATACAAAATATCCAACGGTTGTAGTATTACTTGGACGTTTTAAGTGTGTTAGACTAAGCCGACCCCTAGTCGGTTTTTGAACGCACTTTAAATCACTGCACTTTCATTCATTTCATTCATTCATCCATTTCATACTATACGACAGTGAACGGGTTAATGCGTTAACTAAGGTGCGTGAAATATGACTAGCTGCCATACAGCTGCTAATATGCCAACGCGTCTGTTTCTGTATATAGCTGAAGAAAATAACCCACGCACTTTGATTCTTTTAAGCTAACTCAAGTACATCTTTAACTTCAGTTAGCAAAGAGTTCGTCATAGCAGATTCTGAAATGTTTATTCGTCTCTGACTCACGCGGCAAATTACGCACGTGTTAAAGTCAGCACCAAGGCAGCAAACAATGTCAGAATGTCTAGACAATGTAGGCTATAAGCAAACAAAACAGAAGAAGAAAGAAATTAAAAAATAAAAATTATAATTATAATTGTGTAACCACACATCACTACACAGTTTTTAAGGCGCTGCATTGAATGCAGGGAGGTCTAGTCAGGCGAAAGCTCTCTGTCCGTCCGTCTGTCTGTCAAACGCGTGCATTGTGACAAAACGGAAAAAAGATCTGTCCAGATTTTTATATCATACGAAGTTCATTTAGCCTAGTTTTCTGAGAAGAAGCATGGTTGGTGGGGGCGACCCCTTCTACATACATACATGCATACAGAAAAATTTATAGAGCGCTATAGTCGAGAAATCGAATCAGAAGCGCTGAAATTTACCTGAAATTTTGAGTCAACCGGCCCCAGTTGGTGCGATATCGCCGATTTTGAACCGATATTCGCTCGTAGCGCCTCAGCAGTAACACCTAGCGAAAGAAGTTCAATTAATACTAATAGGAAGTCGACTACGTGCTTTCCAATGAGCCTAAGATGATCATCGTACGTTGCCCCTAAGTCCCCCAAAAGCAAAACGCAAAACGGTTGTTTTGGTGTATAATCGCATTTCGCTTGAGGAAAGTCTGCTACCGACTACCGAGTTTCTTTGTGTGAAAACTGCCAGCGACAAAGTTGTAAGGCATTCATTGGCCTAGGCTAACTCTCCGTGCAAACATGATTGGTGGGCCACGTCCCCTTAAACGTAATTTTTTCATTAATTAAACCACTCTTTGGCGCGGCTGCCGTGCTTTCACGAAATTTTACGAATACTCTGTTTGCATCGCAATTATTACAATGGAATATCAAATTACTAACAATGTTTATTAACTGAACTAAATTAGGTGTTTGGATGCATTACACGATCGCGGATTAAGACGGATAAAATGGCATTGCAGGAAGTGTATACCCGGTAGATCACATGGCTAGGCTAGCTGTGGAGTGGGCGGGCATTTCCGCATTGTGGCGTCAATGCCTCATGTAACGTAGCTATTCGAAATTCAACATTTTGCTGCACTTCTGTTTACCCAAGTTACACTCACAGAACACTGACGTTACTCAATCGTTATTTATTTATTTTTAAACGGGCCTGCGTCCTTACATTCACTTCATGTTATTTGAACGTTGGCGATAATTGATGCGCACGCCTAAACCGTTCAACATTTCGAAACGTCTTTTGCGCCGTAGGATAGAGCGATGTTAGATGCACGCTTTTCGCACTTATATTTTTGCCAAAGCTTACACACGCTGCATCGCGATTTGGCTGCGAGAGCTGACCTATTTGCAGACACTCGTATGGACTTCCGTCATGAACGACAGTCGTCGAGTTTACAAAATGCATGTATGCCTGACAGCGCTCAGACCTCACACCCAGACCACAAATGTTCAGATGTGCATCTATAATGACCGACAAAAGAAACGTATAGGCCTACAGTGCTTTTCGAACTTAACGGGCAACGCGTAATATTTTTTCAAAATTAAATGTATGCGTATATGATAAAAGTTAAGCAGCACACAAACAGGTGGAATCACATTTTGTAATTTTTGTATTACATTTAATTACATCAGACGAGCACTGCTGTTCAGATAGATAGATAGAACTCGTAATAACTTTCAGGATCGTGTTACCTAGCAACAGTGATGGGAGTTCTCGCCTTTCACATCCATAGAGTCATCAAACAATAGAACACTCAACTTACACCGATTTTGTAGGGTTGTACAGTCGAAGAAAAGAAACTACGAGGTGAGCATAAAAAGTAGCACTCCTGTGACTTTTGTTGCTATTTCAGCAATGCGTGCAGTTTTTGTATGAAATTTTACACAACTGTTAAGACAGAAAATGCGCATTTTATAACCATCGGGCGGCATACATGCATATTTTAGATGACAAAATTATGCTGTTTCAACTAAAACACCCCCATTTCTCAGCGTTCGAACATCATGCAGAACTAAGCAAACTGTCTCGGGTTCTTTAAGAAGAATGCGTGGCCCCCAAACTCTCCAGATTTGAACTGCTGGACTATCACGTCTAGGGCGCCATGCTCCAAAAGTACCATAAACTCCAGCCGAAGCCTAAGACGACTGATGAGCTCAAGTCGCCATCTGGAAAGAGCTGCAACAAGAATAGCGTACATCAACAAAGCGGTGGCGAACTTCACCAAGCGCTTGACTGCCTACATGTGGATGCCAGTGGTGGCCACTTCGAGCATCCGTAGTGACTCTGCGCATCTCCAAATCTGCATCCTCATCTCATCAACCAACAAACCGGCTCTTTTTAGAGCCACCAACAGACTGCGGGTGAAGAGAACGCTCGGAACGCTGAGAAATGCGGGATTGTCTCGGTTGAAACAGCATATAGACATATTTCAACAAATCTTGGCGATAAAGTGTAAATTTTTCCTGTTTAACAGTTACGTGAAATTTCATGCAAAATATTCACCCATTGCTGAAATATCAATACAAGTCACTGGTAGGGCTACTTTTTACGTTCACCCTGTATTATGCCCGTGTGGTTGATGATAACTTACCGCTGCATTTTGTTCAGCTGAGTGTCCATGGCCTTCTCCAGCTTAGCGGACACAGCTTTCATTCTATCAACAAGGCGCAATAAAAGTCATAACGTACCATTTTAGATATTTGTGTTTTATTATCTATAAAAACCATCACGGTCGGTTATTTATTACAAGCACTAGTCCATATTCAAAAGGTATTTCTGGAGTCTCTTACACGCAACGTCTACCGCCTAAAGTTGGCAAAATTTAGACAAAAAATGCGGAACTTTAACAACCACCTTCAGTGGCGTCCGCAGCCGAGAAAGGTAGAGTGGGCAAAGTTCGGCTGGAAGAGTGGAGGCCGCTCTGTTCACCTGCTAATGATCATAACGGTAGACTCTCAACAGAGACTAGGGCGAGAATGTTTTATTTCCACCTCACATTTACACTTCCCGCCGGATTTACGTAAAACTAAGGACGGAGTCCCGCGTGGTTTGGGGCAGTCCCCTTCGCTCCCCCTTCTGTGATGACGCTAATAACAACCTGTGGCAAATTTTCGTACTTGTAAAGTCGCAATTGGCTGAGTGTCGGTTGACTGGCGTTGTGCTCGTGTGCGATCAAACTGATGATCTGTTTACAAACACACAAACACAATCACTATTTTTTCTGTCAACACAAACATCAGCTGTTATTTAAAGTCCGTATCGAAATAATCGTAAAAGACGATGATTGAGAATATCAGGCATCTACGTAGCTACATTCAACGTTAGTAATATACATCCGGTTTATTACTGATAGCGTGCAGTGTAGGCTATAGGAAATACAAGTTCCGAGAAGGTGTATATACAATGTAAGTCAAAAAAGTAGCCCTCATAAAACTTTTTGCGATATTTTCACTTGTGGTAAACCTGTGTAACTGGAAATTATCTTGGTTATTGCGCAAACATATTCCCACCTTTACACCAATTTTGGTCCATTTATCTGAATATTTGTAGGAATTATATGACTTTTACTAGTAAGGCACCTCAAATTTTAACAATTCAATTTAGTTTATTATGCAATTCATGAATTTTTCATTAAAAAGAAATCACACCAAATGATATTTAATTAAATAGAACAGTTAGTATCTGTTAAATGATTTATCACATTAAATGCTCAAAATGTCCACCATTGGCTAACACACATGTCTGCAGTGGCTTGCGGTAGTCTTTCGCAGCGTTGTCAATGGTTTTCTCCGGTATAGCAGATCAAATTAACTAAAGTACAAATTTAAACTTGGAACCTGTTTTTTACTTCTATCGCAACTTGTATTAGAACTCTGGCATTGACCCTAAACCTCATAATCCAGTGGATTGAGGTTGGGTGAATTCGGGCCACTCAGCATTAGCGATGAAGTCAATGCAATCTGACTTGCTGAAACTCAAAACTTGAAACGGTAAAAATGACAAGTACTTCTAGAAAAATCAAACACCATTTTGTTAAATATTAAGATAAATCGACCAAAACTGGTGAGCATGTGGGGATATAAAACGGCAAAAAAATTGGCAAAATTTCATGGAAATATATTTATCCTAAGTGAAAATATCGCAAAAAAAATTTTAGGGGGGAGGGGCTACTTTTTTGAGTCACACTGTAGTTCAATAACGGTCTGTGTGTGTGCAGACTTAACGAAGAGCAATAGGATCACACTGACTGTGTGGCGACCGAACATTATCAGTCAGAGCCACAACAACGAGCCGTTCGTCACCATACTGACGTCACCAGAGATGGGCTGCGTCGAGAAATACTCGTTCGAAAAAAATCAGAGTGATACCGTTATAGCGGTATATAGATGATGATATGCGGGAATTTAATAGGCGTCCAAAAACTGACGTAAGCCAACGCATGATATCAGAACTAGAATCTAAATGAAAATAAACTAACATAAAAACATTTGGACAAAATATAACCGTTAAATAATCCGCGAATCCGTGAAATCAGATACGCTGCATTTCGTGACACTATCAGTACTAGTCTATTGCACGTGACCAGTGACCCGGTTATGATCTACCCGAGATCATTTTGATCCAAAGATTCCATTAGCTTGCCATCCACCAGTCCCTACCGCACCCTCACGTGTCCGTGTAACCCTTTGACATAAGCTGGGGTTGGCACGCTGGTCAATGTTCTTATTTATTTATGTATTCAATATAAACATCGTACATTTTAGTATTAGTACGCATGAAAAGAGAAAAAAAACTTAAAAAGTAAAAATAAAAAAAAAATAAACTAATTAGCTCGTATGAGTTTAATGTAAGGTGACAACTGCAATAAGTGCAGTTGTTCGTCAATACCGGCGCATGCCAAGCTTACGGTATTTTTAATTCCTGCAAACCGTGCATCTCTACATATCACAGTGTGATGCCAACAGTGCGACTGGCGAAGACGGATTAACACAAATGCTCGTTGCTGAAACATGGCCGCTGCACACCGACGACCATTCTATTCTGCAGTCGAGTCTAACTGATTAGTTCCGTACTGCGTATTCAGTGATTCACACCATGCTCGACGCTACGCTGGCAGTCCTGAAAGCGTTTTGTCACCGCTGACCGTATGTCTTACAAAGAGTCCCAATTTTGTCCAGCGCTTTTCTCTTTTCTGTGTGGCATTTTTGGTGATTTTAGACTAACGTACTGACTTATATATTGGTTCAAGTTGCTGAAATAACCGCTGAAGGTCACTCAAGGTCGATCGACGCCGTTGATGAGTTATGGATAACTTTAAGACTATAATAACGTATTCACAGAATTGTTTTCAAGATAACATCACATATTCTAACAAGATTGTCTTCTATAAGGTATGGCCAACCACTTGTGAATGCGTGTATTTAGTTACACGTAGTCACTTCTGGTCACGTGACAAAAATGGCGGTCACATCATTCGATCCGCCATATCCCGTGCTGCACGCAAACTTTACGGCTCTGTTTTATAGAACTTGAGTTATTGCAGATCGAAGTTTCACTCTGCGGGAATAGGGATTTTGGACCATTTTTGTTCCTGTGACCTTGAACTTGACCCGATGACCTTCATATACGAACTTGACCCATATTCCCTACAGATATACCGGATTGGCAAATATGAACAGTTAAGGCTTTCGAAAATTATCGTAGGCCTATTACAGACAGACACACATACGCCATTGAAATTATATACTGGTCACGCCGCTTCGGGAATGGTCAAAATCGGCTGTATTAAGAGCCGCATATTATTGCCACTTATCTAGCCGCTCGTTTGCTCAAATTCGTTTCTGCTAAATATGCATCACCAAGACGTCAGGACTAGGACTATCGTCCGGCGAATGATTGCGCTATTTCATGCTTTTTTTGCGATTTCGCTCAGCGGCGAGGTACGGGAGTGTCCGGCAGTTGGCAAACTCTCGAATCCTCCAACGATAACGGCAGTGGTCAGCGACTCATGAAATGTGTGACTGATCACTGTCAACAATACGCGGCCTGACCGCTTTATGTTGTAAGAGTAATCATGTTGTCTGTATTAACAAATGACGCCGTCGTTATTATGCGCTGCAGCATGAATATGTTCGGTAGGCAGTAGATAATCTGGCTAGCGAATACTAAGTCCAACATTTATCAGACTTCATCATCAGGTAGTTCAATTCAACGGACATTTAAATATGCGCACTGTTTACTGCTGAGTACATGTATTTATTCAGCGCCTCTCAGAGACAGATAACAAGTCTATTGTGCTTCTGGACTATCATGTACTCATCAAGTTATCAACTTCCAAGTACTGCTATAACTCACTCAAGGAACGCAGTACAGTAACATACATTGAGAGTGAGAAAAAGAATCATGAAAAGACTCATCGCCAAAATCATCTATTATGTGTCCAGGTGTCCAGGGAGGCGTTAATTTTAAATTCTACTCAATCACTCATTGCTTCCTAACTCACGGTGACCACTCTTAGTGTCTCTGTGATCTTGGACTAAGTGATTCCGTTTTAAAACACTGAAATACCGGAGAGACATAATAATAATGATAACGACGTCGATCACGATAATGATAATTATGGCGCAGTAGGCGTCAGGGGTGTATTTAGGCTGGGGGCGAACCGGCGTCCCTTCCCCTAAACTCAACAAACATAGATTTATACACAGGGTGCGTATGTTTGAAACATCTCAATGAGTGGCATTCTGTGATGTTTGGAAAGTGCCGAAGGGCGTTTTCGTCGGCCGCTGATGTAGCTTAAGACGCTTTGCTAGACAGTGATGACTGAAAAGGATCATCAGTAAATTTATGAAACAAGTCGAAATCCTGAATACACCTCTGGGCGTTATTTTATAATAATAATAATAATAATAATAATAATAACAGCATTTGTATAGCGCCATCCCGCCATTTAGAGGTGTGCATGATACAGGAATTTCCAATCCCATGGGTCCCATGGAAATCCCAGGGAATGGAAAACATAGACTGAATTCATGGGAATGGGAACGGGAATGGGAATGGTGGACAGGAAATGGGAGGGAAATGGGAATAGTAGTCTGGAAGAAATTCCCGTTTGTCGCGTTAATCGGCTGGTTCGCTAAACAATTTGCTATTTCTTCACAGCAATCTTGCGTGATTGACTGTTTTGTGGCTTACTAGAGAACTTGCGTGTTTGTACTTCGTAGCTGATATATTGTCGTTAAACTTGCATTGCATATTACTGTTTTACTATTCTGACGCTGAACTGTATTTGATGCCTTCTCGGGAGTGGTTCGGGAGGGAATGGGACGGAGTAGCGTAATTTAAATGGGAATGGGAATAAAATATTAATACACGGGAATCGGAATGGGAATTGACCAGTGGGAATGGGAGGGAATGGGAATACTGATTGTGTTCCCACACACCTCTACGCCACTGACTGATCACTATCGTAGTGATGGAGGACCTTTTCGCCGTCGCTGGCAGTGGTGAAGATGGCGTGTTTGCGGCGACAGAGGCTGACAAGAGCAAGATGAAACGACGTCTCATCAGTGCACAGATCTCGACATCGCTTGAAGAGATCGCCGTACGCGTACATGTTGTCGATCTGCGGAGAAGGACTCGGATGACAGTAACGCGCGTGGATCGTCTCCGCCATCGACTAAACAATCGTACATGCCAATGACGCTGTGCTCGACGACTGTCCTCCACTCCTCGACATCGACCACAGCTCGAAAACAAGATTTGTCGGCCTTTGGCTCGAATGCTGTAGCTTTAAGTGAGAAATTGCGACAATGGCTGCGTGTCGGCAGTCATTACGCCGTTCAAGGTCATTCAAGGTCACTAATTTTGATAACAGTCGAAAGCACGTACGCAACTTCGTACTAGTGAATAATACTAACTTACATTTTATCTCGCATCGTTTTCCAGTTATCGTCCAGCATATTTTGTCAAGTTACCGTTGCCTCTCGTTAACGCATTCGTTCTCGGTAACCTCTTTGAATATCGCTATAACTCATGTGTTGCTGAAACCCCAGATTCTTTGGGCTATATTTTTATCGCAGACAGTACGGGCATATCTTAAAGTAATTTGACGTCGTTGGCGTTGAAAGCTAAGCATTTAGCGTAATAACGCAAACTAACGGCCATTACGCCGTTCAAGGTCATTCAAGGTCACCAATTTTGTTACCAATCGAAAGCCCTTATGCGACTTGCTATTAGTGAATATACTAACATTATATCGTATCTCGCACTGTTTCCAAGTTGTTGCAGATTGTTGGTCAAATAATCGCTGTCGACGGGGAATGCAATTTTTAAAACCCTTGTTTGTGGTGAACCTCTAAACGCAGGATACCCCGAAACTAGAAACACTGCTTTATCGTACGGTATGAAATGTAGTTCGATGCGTAGATCGCGAGTGTAACGGACAGACGGACAGAGAGAACGGCCTTAGCAATAGCGCGCTGTTATTAGCATAGTTAGACTCGCGCTAAACATCCACTTCTTGTCAGATCCAAGATGGCGGACGTCCCCCAAATTTGACATATTGAAACTGTAATAACTCCGCCTCGGATTGATTGATTTTACTCAAATTTGATCACGTGACAGCCAGTACACTATAAATGCTTAAGGTCAAAGGTACAAAGGTCAAGGTCACAGCATGACAAAGTATCAGCAGTAAAAATGTTATAAGTCAGGAACGGATAAGTTGATCGACCTCAAAGTTGGTCAAAATCATCCTAGCGCGGGGCGCAACATGTGACATAATGTTCAAGCATATTAGGTCAGATAGACCGGAAATAAAAATATAGTGGATTTTAAATAGCTACAGTGAAAAGATCAGCTGAAACGGTCATTTAATCGCCAACGTATTGCCCTTTTCAGGAAATGGTGTCGCTGACGCTAATGGCCATGTCAGAATTTTGACAGGAACCTCGGACTTGTGCGCATGCGCAGTACAAATTTCGTCAAAAACCGCCCAAAACGACTGGCGCGACATCGGGAGGGGGACTTCAAGTTACAATGCGTCGCAATTTGTCACCTTTTCAAGTTTTATGTATATTTTCGCATACGCATACATCGAGTTATTATTAAGGGAAATCATCTTCATTTGACTTTCTACTACTACTACTACTACTACTACTATCACTCTTGCGCTAGCGAGAGTTACATCAGATCATTCAATAGGCGTGCGACCATGTCAGTAGTAGTAGTACTGTAGTAGTAGTAGTAGTATATTTATTTCAGCAACTGCAAACAAAACATGCGATAACAACATAATGAGTTTTATAAAGCCAGGCAGCCAGAAGGGCAAATACCCATCATGCTGGCAGCCTATAGCACAAACAAAATAATAGTCGCTTAACGATATGTTACTAAAACCCCGTAGACACGATGCAACCCGTTGTACAACCGGTTGTACAACCGGTTGCATCGTGTATACGCAGCTTAACAGAAAAAAGAAATAAACATTAACTAGACTAACACACGCACACAAACAGTCAAACAGAGAAATGCTGGAGTTAAATGTTGGAACGCGAATTGAGACCATTCTACACACTGTGTTAAAGTTTCAAGTCAATCGCACTTCTTCCCACGTATGAGATTCCGATGTAGATTTTGGTGGAAAAATGAAACGAAAGGAAACAAGAAAGAAAGAATACAGCATCCGCTGTAACAATTGTCAATAGGGTGTCTGCGTTTACACAACGCGACTCGCGACATAATAATTAACAATGAAAGCGATAACATGATTGGATTGTACTGTGAATAATGTATAGCCCACACGCGAGCACTGCCACCAAACAGCAATGGCCTATAATCCGCAGCGCCGTGTTAAACATAGTGGTCAGATGCGCTATCAGTGGTGCATTATTGACTCCTAGTGGCTTTGTATTATCTGCCACGCACTGGCCGCTGTACATGTGTCGACTTTGTACTGCGGGAATCGTTTCATACCGTTGTGCGACGTGACGCCACAGCATTAGGCCGACTTGATAGACGGTAAAATTGCATGATAAACGATTTTCACTCTAGTCGGTAGTGATTTCCGGCTGCAAGTTTTTTTACAGTAACGTTACTATCATCTTTTCAGATGGAATTACAAAATTCGGCAACAAACAGTTTAACTTTTCTGAAAAAAATCAAGATCCACACGGGAGTGTAGGTAACCTGCGTAGATAGATAGATCTATATTAAAGACAATTCGACAAAACGCAATTGTGTACAGTTAAATGTTAAGAATGTTATCAGTATAAAGTGTTAATCAGTACGTCTCATCCTATGCTGCGATTATCTTCATCAGCGGCGGCACAGCGCTGCAAATTATGGCTATAGAGTCACGCAACTGTACAGGTATGTAGCAAAGTAGCTTTGACCGACGATGACATCACGTCTTCGACCACACGTGAAGCACTATGGCACGCCAAATTGACTAATGTACTTGCGTTCGCTATTGTTTAATTATTCATGCGTTGTGGCTTGAATATGTTCATTATCTCCGCCAAAAGGGTTATGCGTTATCTGGCGTTTGTTTGTCTGTTTGTCTGTCTGTTAGCAACTTCACTTTCGTGATCGAATGTTAACGAACATTTTACGACATATGTATCCCTGGACAAGGAAAAACTGTGTGTGCGTGTGTGTGATTAAACGTTGGACATCACCCGCCTCTGCATCCGGATCTAGGAATTTTTTTCGAAGGATTCTTCACCATTGCGAAACAGGGCATTTTTCCACAATTCGGTTCGGTTGTCAGCCAGGGCTGAAAAAATCTAGGTTTTTAGAAATTCTCGGGTTGTAAGTTTTTAGTTTTTTGTTTTTTTTAGGTTTTTAGGTTTAATATACGAAGATCGGACACAAAATTATGACCCAGAAATTTAGGAAGAACATCTCACACATGATACACCCTTTCCTCTGCCACCTTATTTATAGCCATGTGCAGACCATAGCATAGCTATACACAACTAATTAGACTGAAAAGCAACAATTTTCTGCTGTAACTGTGAGTGAAACATCTAGATTTTTCTTTAAAAACCTACAATTTGGACTTTTTAGTTTTTAAAGGTTTTTAAAACTAAAAACCTAGTTTCTTAAAACCCATCTCTACAGCCCTGTTGTTAGTACCAGTGTCGTGGCTTGTTTGTCCAGCTGTGTAAAATGTAGTGAATGGTGACGAATATGAGTACCAGCTGATGAGGGACACAATCCACGCAACTGGCCGTCAAGGAACTGACCTGGACAATTAAATGCCATCACGTAACCTGATGCTCGGGATTGACAATATTTAGACTGCAACGACAAAATCTGACAAAAACTCATGACTGTTAAAAAGACGTTGAACACTCGCGTGAATGAATTACGGACTTGACAACACCACTAACACCATTTCAAACGATTGCCTAGGAATACTCGTCTTCGAAATGAACTCTATATACGCTCACTTATCCGGTGTTGACCTCATCAGCATCCCAATCACTCATCAATCATCTTACCTGTAAAGGCTCACTCACCTGTACAAGGTCGCCGACGACGATGATCTCCGCGCTCGAGTTACTGAGAGACATGATGGAGTCGTCGTCCTTGCGAGGTCGAAAGACGCGTCCGAGAGCCCACAACGTCGGTCGACGAATCACGTAGCTGATCGGACGACAGATAAGCACATCGAGCGATCGGAACAGCCAGTTACCGACCGTGTTGGACGACACGTCCCAACGAACGTCCGAGCAGAAGTCCCGCAACCTCGCCGCCATGCCCTGTCTGTGGCAGACCGACGACGCGCTAACTCATCATCATCATCATAAACGAAGAGATTATCGTGGCATTTAGTCCAACAACTACAAGGACACGTTACAAAGTCAAAAAAACAAAACCGCGAAATGCGTCGTGTCTAGCAATATGGAAGAGCAGTTAGTCACTCAGTACGCTTCGTCTTCCACGTTCCAACATAAAAAGGATTCACATCAACTTTTCGTACCCAGGTCGTGTAGAGAAAAGTCGTGACACCGAAAAGGTTGTTTCGTGTCTGCCAGGAATATACGGCATTCATACAACAAATATCGACATTTATTAACTCGCATAGAGATTATCCATAAAATCTAATAGATGTTCTTCTTCCATATCGCTTTCAAAAATTTCACTAAAATCTATCCACAAATCTCTGAGTTGTCCTATTAACAGACAAACAGAGAGAGAGAGAGATGGAGTGAAAAAATTATGCAGACGACGACGTCGCCTCCTGGTTCAAGCTTTTTTGGCCGGGCAACTTGTCTGTCCGTCTGTCTCTCTGTCACACTCGCAAGTCACGTTTAAACGGTTTTAAGATATCGAAATATACTGTCTCTAGATGTCTCCAGTTTCTTGAGGCCGAATTTTGCAATCCTAAATTTAGGGGTTTACCCCCCACCCCACCCCCAACAAGTGCATTAAAGAGA
>Ga0049105_1000650_pt1 | contig 12897 bp, 8 predicted proteins | sample WorMetvaBAHAMAS1_FD_61260 | JGI IMG/M metagenome (GOLD analysis project Ga0049105, IMG submission 61260) | Worm MetaG Olavius vacuus BAHAMAS.1 | ecosystem: Host-associated > Annelida > Digestive system > Unclassified | place: Germany: Marburg | collected 2013-04-09
GTAGCTGAATGCCTTGTTCCCTTTCTTGGTCTTGTTTGGTGCACACATCCTATCGTTTTATGAATGAAAAATAGTCCAACAGTTATTAGGTGATAATTCTGATGTGACTTGTGTGTCTATCGGCAATCAACACGCAACATTTACGTGAAAAGATACAATTTCCGTGTTTTCAGTTTCACAAGGTAGTGTAGAAGCATTAATTAGGTGAGGTAGAGAAATATAGCAACATATGATTGCTTGCTTTCTCAGTAACATTTCTGCCAAATATTACAAAAATCCTTCAATGCTTTCTCGAGTTATAGCTAAAAACGTCGGGGATGTTTTTTTGAGACACAGTGTAGCATCATTTCACTCAAATGCTGTATCACTGCTTTGCCAGTTTTAAGTGGTCACCGCTAGATTTCTTCAAACTTGTTGACTCATCACTCATGCTATTGTATGACTCTCTAAATCTTATAATCAGTGGGTTCACCAATCACATCTGGGCTGTTGGGGTCATAGGTCAGAAAAAGTGAAGTTGAGAGGTTTCGACAATGTTGAGTGCAAGATGTGCCAGTGCGCTGTCTTACTGAAAGACAAAAAATTATTATCCGCAATGTGTTTGGTGGCTATTAACATTTTGTTAAGATGGTAGAACACCTCAACAATGCTATCCATTGACATGCAATTCATGCTTGATGAAGAAAAACTTCCATTCTTGACATGGCACCCAAGTGGCCTGACACCATGGCAGATATGGTAATCGCTAAGTGCATGCAAAACAGGTGGCTGAATGCATTTTTTCTATCTTGATCTTGTTTGGTGCACATATCCTATCGTTTCATGAATGAATAGTAGTCTAACAGTGATTCTGTGATAATTCCAATGTGACTTGTGTGCCTATAGGCAAATCAACATGAATCATTTACGGGAAAACATACATTTTCCGTGTTTCAGTTTTGCAAGGTAGTGCAGAAGCATTAATTAGGTAAGGTGGAAAAATATAGCATTGTTTGATTGCTTGCTTTCTTAGCAATATTTTTGCCAAATATTATGAAAATCCGACAATGCTTTCGCGAGTTGTAGCTAAAAACATCGGGGATGTTTTTTTGAGACACAGTGTATTTCTGAACTACTGCATTTTCTCAGGTAGTGCGGAAGCACTAGTTAGGTGTGGTGGGAAACTATAGCATCTACTGATTGCTTACTTTCTCAGTAACATGTGTGGCAAAAAATTGAAAATCCGACAATGCTTTCTCGAGTTACAGCTAAAAATGTCGGGGATATTTTTTGAGACACTGTACATATCCAGTCTAACACGACACAGTATGATACGTAAGTATTTAGCGTGTGATGAAAAGCTGATGAGTAGCCAGACTAGTGTATACCACACGACATCAAATTAAGAATTTATTAATAAATGATAAAAATAAAAACAACAGTGAGCAGAAAATCCTAAAAGCAATCAGTAAGTGTGTGTAGTGAGTCCGGTGGGTGGGGTATAGGCAGTCTATTATGGATAAGTAAGGTAAGTATAAACTGATTAATAGTAAATAAGTGAAATGAGATTTAAAATGTTCGCTTTATATTAGTACCGCGATGTAAATATAGCGTATCGTTTGTGATATTACCGCAAATAATCGACTTTGACTTCATATGTGCTAAAGACATGCGCACTGTCGCGCGCTTTCTCTCTTTATTTTCTGATCAGATAAATCTTATTTAAAAATTTCGATTTTCTTTCATGTCCGTACCCCCAACCGCAGCTGGTGTGTTAGGATGACGCGAATCAACGCCTCTACAAGAATGAGATACAATAATGCCAAAATTCCATTCTTCTTCAAAACCTGCTAAAAACCAGGTTTTCGACCAGGTTTCCGACATGTTTTGAGCAGGTCGCAGACATGTCGCAGACATGTCAGAGACCAAATGAAGTCGCGGACACGCAGCCGAACTGATAGATCTATATGTCAACATGTCAATATAGATCTAGCAGGTCTGCGACGTGACCGCGACTTTTTGTCGAAAGCAGGTTTTGAGCAAGAAAAAAGCAGTGGAATATAGAAAACGACAAGCGCACAGACTTTTCACGGCAGCCGACCAATAGGCGACAGCTTGCTATAACGTAATTAATGACGTATCGTACTGATTCATCGCTTATGGTAAGTCGGGTAGCAACGTGTTGAACGTGTGGTCTCTTCTGAAGGTCGCTTTACCCATACTGTATGCTGCCTTTTATTAAATATTTAAGTAGCTATGCTGATGCGCAAATTAGCACTGCAGCACTACAAGCAATAACCTCGTCATCGTTATCGTCCGCCATTATGCCAAAAATTGCAACGAGTTACAAAAGTAGGTCCGTTCAGCCGCGTCAATGAAAAGTTCGCGTTATGTTTAAAGCACGTTTCCCGACAAGTCGCAGACTAGTCAGTGACAGGTCTCCGACAAATTATCTACTTAAGAAAAAGTCGCGGACCTGGTCGCAGACCTGGTCTCTGACAATATAGATCTAATGGAATTTGGGCTTAAGGAGCCAGCTTTAGCGCCTTGGAGAGCTGACGACGGGCAATTCTGCTAAAAGGTGTCATTTTTAGCACGCAACGCTGATGCGTTGACACACAGCCATCAATCATGCTGTCATTATCGTCCACAACCGCGCAGCTCCAGTGTCGTCAGCACTCGGCATCTCGTCTCTCTCCTGTGAATTGAAGCGTCAGAATTTTGGCCCTTTGGTGTGGGAGAAATGCCGATAAACGCGGGAGAACAGCGAGTCGAAACGCGTGTAAACGAAGTTGAATTCGTCAGATTTTGTCAATCGGCATGAACGTGATCAGTGAAAAATAGCCAAATTGCAACCGTAAAGTCAATTTTTGAGGTCGCAATATCAGAGAGAATGCTTTCCAGTCGCCCGTTCCAATGCCTGCCTTTACTTGCGGTTTGCCGGCGGCAGTCGGTTCTGAGACTTGTAGCGCTGCGGCGGGTCGTGAGCCTCATTCGCATGCGAAGCACATTGCTTCGCGCGTCTCTCTGGTCGAGTAACTTGAGTCCGTGCGACGTCGCGCATTGCCACAGCATTCGTTGCCGTCCCGTCCTGTTCCGTCCAGCCGCTTCATTGACGATCTACTGCCAGTCGATGGCCGTCGCTTGTGGAACGGATGTCTGCTTACTGGCTACTGAGTTTAACCCTTATCGGCGGTGGACAAGGAAATAATGTTTCAATATATCAGTGACAGTTTAACCGTCTCCACATTTGATACAGCGCCTCTGAAGTTACGACCTCATGGGGCTATACATATATGATGATGATTATTATTATTTTTAATACACCCAGGAAGTAAAGACCCCGGGGGATGGGGGGGTTAAAAACTAAGATTAAAATTATTATATTATTATTATTATACCTAATCGATACTATGGCAATTGATACCAAGGGAATGGTTCCTGCAGTTTAGAACCTCTAATCAGAAGACTAAACAGATGACAGATGTTCGCATAAACACGAATGTAACTCAATACATTGATAGTTACAAAGTCACTGCCCACGTCAATACTCCAAATCACGCCACTAATCGGCACATTGACTGTCATACAGTGAGGGATCCTGTCTCCATACCAAATGTAAACCCTGCAGTCATTAAGGGCTATGTTATAGAGTTGCGATCACGACGTTGCACCGGGCGTAGACCTATCAGGGAAACGGTTTGAGTTAGGATTGCCAGTATTAGGGTTAGGGTTAGGATCAGAGTTAAGGTTATGGTTAGTGTTTAGAATTGCCCATAAGCATAATTCGATGCCATAGCATCCTATAGCATATGCATCAATCGTCGTTTTGTCGGGCGACTGAAAATGCAGGAGGTGACAATGACGGACCATCAAAATCGCAAGGTTTGAAAATATAAGAAATGAATATGTAAGACATGAAAATGCAGGACTTAAAACCCGGACATGAAAATAGATGGCATGAAACAATTGCCTACTTGTTCTGAAGTTACCGGGTGCTAGTTCGCAACGTTGTAATTTGGCGTAGCACGTTGTGTTGGTTTTGTACGTTGGGACCTAATGTTTTTCTCATGTTATCCTTAACAAAAGATTCTCACTCACAAACGAAGAGGTCGTCGAAGCAGTTCGTAGTGTACTAAGCAAAGAGTTGAACATTCCATCACTTATATAACATAACAATACTGCTAAAATATGTAACAATTTCATGTCCTGCAATTTCATGTCTTGCATTTTCATGTCCTGCATTTTCGCGTCCTGCATTTTCAGCGCCCCCGTTTTGTCCTGGTCTCGTGTTGCTACCCAGAGGGTTAATCGCGTGTGGTTGCTTCAGTGAACGATCACACACACATTGAAGTCGATCGGGCCACGACGAGGCTCGTCTTTGCTAAGTAGATTTATACCAGCTCGTGAACTGCTGGCACCACAACTTACGTCTTGTTCAATACGTACTACACAGTGAACCATTAAAAAACGTGACGTTTTATTTTCGACTATAATTTTGGCTAATCTTAACCGATTTTTATAGTTTTTATATAATTTTAATCGTGAAGAAATTCTACATGCGACTGTAGTAAAATTTACCACATCACCTTAATTGTGTGCGCACCTTACTTCGTAAATTTAAATAACAACACTTTTCAATTAAACGCTATTATTCTTTGTTCATTTACGTTCACAGCAAAACTCGAGAATCTAGTTTCCTGTTCTCAAATTGAATGATCTTGATTTTTTTGAACAGGCACACACACAGATTTTATATGATTTTCTAATAACGAAGTGTCAGTGATGTAATAGTGCTGTAAAGACTGAACATAAAAGCGTTGAAATGACCCTTACATACGTTACGTTACATTACATTAAAGTTATTTATGGTGGTCTGATGTACAAACTCCTAAACTACTATACTTTTTATGTGTTTCTGTGTTCTTCCGACAGTATAAGTGGCCCTCGGGTCCTTCTGTCGTTGATTTTAAATAAATACACGGGGTACAAAACTGCTGAAGCCGGAAACAGTTAAGAAGGAAATAATCGGGGAAAAGGTAAGTTTTGAGGCGATTCCGGAAAACAGTGAGCTTTGGAGCTGATGCGACATCGCGCGGCAGAGTGATGCAGATGGGTCTGCCAGCCGCCGGAAACGCGCGATCGTCGACAGTGGAAAGCAGGGTACGTCGGATCATTAGCTGCAGCGATGACGACGAACGGAGACAGCGACGATTAGACTAAACGCTTACCGGTCATTCAACGTCATCAACAGCGGTGCCAATCGATAGAGCGTATGCGATTTCCATGTCTCTGTCTTTCATCGTCGCCGAGATATTACCACCTTTTTTAGCTGACGTGACGATCAGTAATCTTCTATAGCCCTTCACCTCGATTACGACAGCTAAAATGATACCCACCGTATCATTTTCTGTCCACAAGTAAGTCCGCCACAGCCGTCTATGGAGCTAGAAAAAAAGATGCAATTGTTGAAATAAAAGTTTATCGACTATATCTGTTGCAATGAAGTTTGTTTTTCCAGTAAGCGAGCTCTGCAAGCCATGCGTACTCCTTCTGTACGGTGCAGAAACGCACTCTGTCACAGAGGTAAACCGGAAATACTTTAAAGCCTTCCACTATGAGAAAACTAATGAATGTAATGTGGAAGGATAAAGCGAAAAGTGAATCTATAACGGAAACAACATGACAAAAGATGAAGCTACAGTCGAGAAAAGATGACTGCGTTAGTTGGGTCATGTGAAACGCATGGAAGTCAGAGCGAAACAGGCACCGCACTGGATCCCGATGACAGAAAAATCGAACAGATAAATGAGCTGAAGGGATACAATCTGATGAGACAACGACAGGACATGGGAAGACGTCTGTCGAGCCAATGGACAGGGAATAATGGAATAAATTGGCTGCCTGATGTGCTAGTCACAGAAAAGACTAACGTTTAAGCTCTACGGTAAATTGAAATAAGATTGACTGTCACTGAATGTCGTCGGCATTGGTGGCGCTGTTGACATGTTTGCAGGTGTTAGATAGAATGTTAAGTGTGGCTATTGGCTAACATTTCTGGCCTTGGCATATGAAAGCCTCGGTTCAATGGACCTTGCCTTGTCTTCTCTCTGAGGTTCTTGCTCTGAGGGTTGGCAGCACTATGAATGTTCGTTCTCTATTCAGTTCCGTTGTCTGTTTCTCAGAGTAAGTGACGATATCCTTTCCAGATTCACTTTCGTACGGTCTGTGACGTTGTTCAACAACGTTACCGGTATTTTTGCTCTTCCTGTCTTTTCCTGGACTATATAGCTTATAGCTAAATGGTTAACGGTGTCCAGTCGCTTCATTAAACGATCATACAAATAGACCAATGCCGCCGCTAGTTGCACAGACAGACACAGTGTAGAAGCGGTCATTGCTAGGCACTGGTCATCATTCTGACAGCCACTAGTATCGTCGCCCAGGCGACGTCCAGACACCGTACGTGTCTACGCGTATATATGATCGTATCTTGTAGCCTACTGCGCAGGATTTTGTCGGAATTTACTGCCATCTAGCGGCAGGCTGTAGCACTGTATATGTCGACAGCGCGTAATTATGCTTTATTGGACTCTGTGGTAATTGGATCTTAGCTGTTGCGATATTAATTTCCGTGAAACCGCACGCCACACGGTACAATAGTCACATCGTCCGTCAGAGATGTACTGACAGTAGTGGTGCTTCGATATCACTTTTTCGATTTCGATACGATACTGATAAGATAACGACGAAATAAAAGCTAAAAGCTAAAGCCAGGGATTCTTGACCTGACCAGCCGCGCTTTACAATCATCGAAGTGGCAGTTGATCGGCAAAAGCCAAAGGTGCTGCGGCGCTAAATGGGCCGTCCATTGCACGTGCTAACGAACAATTGGGCCCGCGGTAAGCAGCCAGCGAACACACCACCGACCCAATCAACCACACCAGGCCCTCACCCCGTAAGCATTCGCCAGATGGCACCACCAGAGCGTACATCCGATTGCAGCTCACTACTCATTTATCGACCCCGACAGGATGAAAGGCTGAGTGACCTGCAGCGGGCGATTTACCCATCACTCGTCAGACAGATAGACAGCTAATTCTAACCAGTTTTAGGCCGACTTAATTAGCTCAGCCAGCTCAGCTAATAAAAATAGTGAACTGTTACTTTGGTGACTTCATTTGTTATATGTGCGACTTTATGCTATATAAAAGCGTTTCTAGAATTAGTATAGCCATTTGTGTCACTTTGTAACCTTCCATAGTGCACTGACCCACTTAACATGCCATTTTGACAATATCGAGTAATAATAAGTATATAATATTTATTCACACAACACACAATAATGTTTAATACGTCCTTTAACTCAGCTTTCTGAGTGTTTTCCAACGAGCGATTACTTGTTTATAAATTCGAAGTAATTCCATAGTTAGCAGGGGGTGGGCAGGCACTAACGTCACGGAAATCGGTCAGGCAGCATAGGATTAACAATATATCGTTCGTTTACAAAACAGTGAAAGTTAGACCTAACGCCTACGTAACCAAAAGTATACAGACCGATAATGTACTAACTAACAAAGTGTCCAGTTACCTGCCACATGACTGTTCAGATTGTAAAATGTGTTTAAGAAGTCCAGAAACTGTTTTGGACGAAATGCGAGAATAAGACAATTTAAATAGCGCTAGTCTTTGGGCCTATCGCACAACTGAAAATCATCAGAATCGTTGAGACATGAGACAAAAGTTGGATCACACTGGATGAGCTTATAAGCTCATCGAACCCTTTAGCTGGTTTCAGAGAAAAGAGAAAGAAGAAAAGGAAAAAACGGAAAAAACAGTCAAAGAAAAGGAAGAAGAGAGAGAAAAGGGACGGAGATGACCAAGAGAAGTCGGAAGAGAGGTCACTCAATTGCGGAAACAGTGAGTTTCTTGACTTCTTAAACACATTTTACAATCTGAACAGTCATGTGGTAAGTAACTGGACACTTTGTTAATTAGTAAATTATCGGTCTGACTTATCGCAACATCTAAAACATTCTGTTTAGCAAATTGCAATTGTCTGCTTTCCATCCTTTTAGAAGTTATGCAAGTGGTGGCTAATTACCACCCTTTAATCACTCGTAGTATATCTCTCGCATTGTGTTTTGTATGTATGCTAATTTCTTATGTACTGTATGCTACAAAATGTTTAAATAAATAAATAAATAAATATTTGGGACAATAGTTCATTAGACTGTGGTAACGACAGCCCACGGGCAAGCAATTTGTTGCTGTCATTTGTTGTCTCACATGGGCGTAACGTTGGGGGGAAAAGGAGCGGTACGCGTATCACGTATCACTCACTTTTAACGTGGGTTGCTGAATCTCCAGTTTAAAGATTACCAAAAAAAACAAAAATATAAACTAACCAGGCCAAGTTAATCGTTACCGCATTGACAAACAACGTTACAAAGACATTTTGAGTAATTGGTCATTTCGTGCCCGTCATTCCTGCTCAATTCTTTCCCCTTCTCCTCCCTTCCCCCCTGGAGTTGCCGTTCAGCCGCCATTGCGTATACTCAGCAATAAACAACAATTTACCGGCCGTACGATTATTATCGGCTGGCAGCAGAGAAATAAAACATAACGGACGATATGGCGAAGGCGACGGTTGTCGTGGCGGCGAGATATGTGACCGATCTGCATCAGAAGCCGCGGCGTGATACGGCCTACTGACGCGGAAGACCGACTAAATTGACGTCAGCGTGCATCATCAAGCGCATCAGCGGCAAGGATCTGAAGCGACGTGGAAGCAGCTGGTGCAAGCGTAATGAGACAATCCCAGTGGTACATCATCGGGCGCTCACCTCGATGGCACTCGACAACTGCTCGACCGGACTACATACTGTAAAAGCTCACAGGCCGTGCCACATGGGCCCGCGATGCGCAGTTTTCGATGGTCGCTCACTGATGGTAACCAGCTTAAGCTAAAATGCAGTCATCAGTCAGTCATCATCATCATCATTTTTACCGCGTAACGTAGTGAAGCGCGGCATATGCTATGGGCGAATCTATCCGTCTGTCCGTCTGTCTGTCTGCTACACTCGTGAGTCATGCGTAAACAGTTCCAGGTATCGAAATACTTTCTGCACTATACGATAGAGGGATATTTCTAGTTTCTTGAGGCCAAATATCGCCGTCATGAATTTAGGGGTTCTCCCCTAACCAGTGGGTTAAACATACCTAGGCATCTACTCTCGAGAAAGTCGCCTACAAGCTTTCCACTGGCTCCGAAATGGGTGACCTTGAAAGACCCTGAACCGTATAATGAGCGTTATAATGCGTTACTTTCACCCAGTTTGGTATCTTCGGAGGCTAATTACGTCACAGTGGTTGAAGTCAGACCATATTGTCTGCCCGAGAAATATAGCCCTATAGCCCAAGGAGTCTACTTTCCAGCAATATAGCAATATAGTTTGGGTAGGACACAGAACCATCATTCTCGCTCCCATTCCTAACGCACGTTTCAAATTTCAGATACGTTGCTTTATTTCGAAACCAGAGCGCCTGGGTCGCAATTTGAGGCCAGATTTCGGACCTCCCCCTTCTCAAAAATTAGGGAAGGGGTGGGCAAAATGTCTGAGTCACACCACCTCAACTTAGGACCAAACCTTTGATGTTCTTTTGGCTGGGGCTGCTGTGCGGGCTAGAAGATTAGCACAAATTGCGCCCAAATTGCAATTTTGGCACCGTCCGCCATCTTAGATTTGACCGGAAGTGTATCCTAATCATTTGGTTGCTCCCGCAGATTCACGATTCACCCACAAGGGCCTACAAAATTTCAGCAAAATCGGGAAATCTGCGGCTAATTTATTAATGATTCAACAAATTTACATGTATAACGCCCATATACTCAACGTGAAGGGGATCGCACTGTAACAAGTTTGGAAGGTCATAGATCCACCATCCTCGCTCCCAATGCACGTTCTAGATTTCAGATACGTTGCTTTATTTCGTAACCCGCGCGCCGCAGAGGCGACTCGGGTCGAACACTGAGGCCGAATTTATGTCGGAGTCAGTTTTGTCGCTTCAGCCTACGACCATGCCTCTGATATACTTTTGGCGGGATGCCGCTAGGCCGTCTGGGAAATCAGAATTTGGATGTCAAAGAAGGACAGAACCAAAGGTCTTCGACATACGTTCGGCGGTCTCATAATATAGGCTAACAAGCGAGGATGCCCGGACGGGAAGGGAAGAGTCGATCAGGTCGTGTGGCTTGCAGTTCCCGCGGTAGGTCGTGTTCATTGGTTCGTGTGTAAAGGCAACTAGGCCTACACCGAGCCAGTTGGTGCCGGAGGCCGGTCTACCTGGCCGTGGCCGCAATGATGGAGTATCTGGCCACTGAATGTTAATCAACAAAAGTCGCCTCGACACCAATTTTACTTTTTCCGGACAATGTATAGGCCCACTGTTTGGGTTTTCCGCACAGCGCCAATAAATTCCGTACAGTCCGGAAGAATTCCGGATGGTTGGCAACCCTGAGCAACTCTTTGTCGTCTGGAACTATAGTGAGTTCAACCATTTTAACAGCGACATTTATTGTGCCAGCGTAATAAGACAGTTGGCAGGATGTCCTGTATCAACTATGCAGTTTCCAGCGACAAGCAACAAACACCAGTGCTGTGAATATAAATGACATCGTAAGACTTGACGCTTCGAAATGGAAAAGGGTGTGAGCGTTTTGCGTAAAACCTCGAAGCTGCTATACTAAACAGTATGAACGCAAAGTTTATTTTCCTGACTCGCGTTGCTGATGTAAAATGAAGTGTGATACGACTGGAATAGTGGCTCTGCTGTCTGCCTGTCTGCATTCGTGATGTCAACGATGTTAAACATTTTCAGCTAAGATCGAGTGCATTTCTACACGGAAGATTTAGCATTGGCTTTCTTCGTGCGTATAAGAGACGAAAGACGGTGCTATGGAAAGCAGACAATGCGTTCGTGTGATATATGGATTACTGCGGCGTTCTAACAAAGAAAACTCAATTTACGTTCTATATAAGAGCGGCCGGGACAACAACGGCGGCGGCGTCGTGACGCGGCTCATGTTGAATCGATACTGCAGAAAGAATCAACGTACATGCAGGAACCTTTACACTTGACACCGTCACCGTCGCCTGACGCCGAGATCCGCGTCAGAGAAACAATGTATGACATCTGGCTTGCCGGCTTCGCGCCAATTTCTATCGGTCATGCGCCGATACTGTTAATTTGCCACGAGTTTCAACGCCCACGAATTTATATTTAATACAAGAACATTCGGAGAGCGTAAAATAGACCGCGGTCAAGGCAAATCCGGCCCGGATCCCGAGTGCTGAACAACAAAGATACATCCCTGGTAAAATTTTCATGAAGATTCGAACAGCTTTTTTTTCCAGCGAAATGAGTCAAATTGTGCTTGCTATGTTGAAGAATCTTTCAAAAAATTCCCAGATCGGGATCCAGACGAGGATGACATACAAAATTTACTCAGTTCTTCTTTGTCTATAGATGATAATAATTTTTTATACACATCGGATCAGTAGTTTTTACGCGAGATTGCTAACAGACAAACGGACAAATAGACAGACACATAGACAGGCAGAAAGAGAGAGAGACACACAAACAAACTCTCGGTAGAATACAACCTGCTTGGCGGAGGTAATTAGAAGCCAGTGGCGTCACTAAGGTATGTGTCACCCGGTGCGGTAACTGATGATGTCACCCTTTTTTACCTGAAAAACTGATGACCTCTCTTTAGTCATCGTCATACACCCTCGCTACTCGTACCCTAGGCTATCCGCTTTCCAGCTGATGGTTTATCCAGTGTTCTCACAAATTTAGCGGCAAAAAATTACACTTTCATTCGGGTGTCACACCCTCGATGGTGTCACTCGGGGCGGTCCCCCCAAATACCCTAGTGACGCCACTGTAAGAAATTCAGTATTTCTAATATCTCTCATATTTAGAACGTCTTTTGCCGATAGCGTACCTAGTATTAATAATCTTCATATTTAACTGTTGGCATTTTATAGGTTGGACTACATGTGGCATGCAAACTAGACCTACACCATTAAGAGCTCGCTCAAACCTGCACTACTTGGCAGCAATGTGTTGGTCACCAACGAGCCATAGTCCGTGGTAAGGATACAATAATGAAAGATATTTGGTTAATACATTACGTAGACTCAAATCCGAACTGTTTGCATCTACTTACGTCACTTAAGACTGTTCATCGTCATCACAGCGCTCCGATTCGTGTTTTTCCCCACTGATCGCGCTGTATAAATCGATTAGTAGTAGTACTGTAATTACTGTAATTTCAGTATGTAGAATATTTAATACTATGAAGATCGTTTCCGAAGAGCTGCCAACTTGAACTTGCTCTAGCGATAGTTTCAAAAAGAAACTTGGAATACTTCCATCTTTGCCACTTATAGGGAATAGAATTACAGATTCGTTTACACACGGGAACTTACGCGTTACGCGTAAAGACGGACAAGTTAAAAAGCAGTTTATGTGAGCGCCTTTGAAGTTATTCTCTGATTATGTTCGGATTGGTTGATGTTAGCTGTGCCGACATGTTTTTAGTGTGTAACAGTAAGACACGTGGTCACAACATGAAGTTATCTGTTCAGTATAGTTCGAAAGTTATCTGAAGTTATATGAAGTTATCTGTTCAGTATAGTTCGAAAGTTCTTTTTCTCAAACAGAGTTGTACAGCCCTGGAACAGCTTAAAAGCACAACCAGCAGATTTTTCTAGTGTTCGCTGTTTTAAACGGTTTTTAGATAAGACGAATTTTAGTAGATTTCTTCATTTTTGTTAGTTACTCTGGTAGTTTGACATTTAGTCGTTAACATACGTGTATATAATTTCTGTTGCTCTGCACCAGTATTAT
>Ga0049105_1000651_pt1 | contig 12896 bp, 10 predicted proteins | sample WorMetvaBAHAMAS1_FD_61260 | JGI IMG/M metagenome (GOLD analysis project Ga0049105, IMG submission 61260) | Worm MetaG Olavius vacuus BAHAMAS.1 | ecosystem: Host-associated > Annelida > Digestive system > Unclassified | place: Germany: Marburg | collected 2013-04-09
AAACGTTCAATTAACAATAATACAAAGTATAAGACGCGCTTTCCAATGAGCTTAAGATGATCATTATACGTTGCCCCTAAGCCCCCAGAGGTGGGGCTAAAAATGCAAAACGGCCGTTTTCGGCCTAAAATCGCACATCGCTTGAAGAAAGTCTGCTACAAAGTTTCTTTGTGTGAAAACTGTCAGCGATAAGATAGTAAGGCATTCATTGGCCTAACTATCCGTGCAAAAGTGATTGGTGGGGGCGACCCCTTCTACTTGAAATTTTGGGTCAAAGTAACCGCGTTGGAGCGAAATCGCCCATTTTCGATCTATTTTTGCTCGTAGTGCCTCCGGCGTAACACATAGCGAAAGAAGTCCAATTAGCACTAATAGGAAGTCTACTACGAGCTTTCCAATGAGTTCAAGATAAACATCGTACGTTGTCCGTAAGCCCCCAAAGGGGGCTCAAAAACGCAAAGTGTCTAAAATTTTAGCTGCGATAACTCCTAAACGACACAAGATAGGATGTCAGTTACTATTAATCACTAATAGGCAGTCGCATACGGGTTTTTGATTGGTACCGACTTCGATGAGCTTGAATGACCTTAAACGGCGTAATAGCCCTTATTTTGCGTTTTTTCACCGAATTCGATAGCTTTGTAGGTCGGTTATGTCACAGTGGTAGTGGTTGAAGATGTCAATATCAGTGTCAATGTCAATGTCAATCACAAATTTTAGCGTGGCTAAAATAGCCAAACTATTGCGCAAACCAAAGGACCATGTCGAGTAAAGACTGGCGATAAAATGTTTTAAGACGTTGATGGAAGGCAGACAGAGAAAAAGATGCTTGGATGTCGGATGACAATGAGATAGATAGAAGATAGACCTATATAATGTCCGTAAAATTATTCTGTCAATTCCACTTTTGGCCAAAAGTAACGCACCCTGCAGCGCCGTCTCTCTGCAATAGCTGAGCATCTTGTTTTCATATTACTTTCGCCAAGATGGTGGTTTCGTGACTAAGACAAAATAGAGAACAAAATACGAAACCTACGTACGATGCAGACGAAGACGACAAACGCATGATACACGTAAAAACATACATATCATATTCTACCATACACTGCGAAAAAGTATCTACAGTACATGTAGTATATTGGATACTTTTAGTGTTCTATCTGTACATTTGAAGTGCAGTATCTTATATCTGTATTTAAGGTACTTGTTTGGCTATGTATCTGTATCAGTATCTAAGATACTTGAAAAAAGTATGTTACACAGCACTGGGTATAAGTGGTAAGTTAGCTGTACGTGCTATTAAATTTCAGTTAGTTCAATAACGTACGAGCACACACAAGTAGTATCGCAATCATGTAACCATTCATGTTTAGTGACAAAGCGCGATAAGCGACAATTAAACTAACAAACAAACAAACCAGCACCCACGTTCTGCATTATGGCAATACATGTAGACCTATGTAGGCCTATATATGTTTTTACTCATACATGTATATAGCATTAAATAGGGCTGCATTAAGTCTAGTACGGATCTGGGTGTTGTGACTAACATCTGGGCCCTAATAAACTGCTTAAACATGCTTTCTGTATTTCTTTGAAAATGTTAAGTTCGTATTTTTCTGTCGCTCATTTTAACTAGATTTTACCACTTTTGTTGCATGCGGCATTCTTGCAAATTGCGGACCTAGAACCGCGGGCCCGGATGCTGCAGCACTTCGTACTACTCGCCCCTTATTGCGGCACTGGTATTACATCTAAGTTAGCACAACTCTATTCTTGTGGCTGTCTGTTTTTTTACATTTGCCAGCTATATACATACATGTAGTCACAACACTGACCACTGTCCACTCACACACAGGTCTAAACAAACAACGTGTATATGTGTCAAACTGTTTCTAATATCAGTGACCATAGTATTACACTTTAATCCGTGTCATACTGTACACATTCAGTAGTATCATGCAATTATGTTCAGTGAAAAAGCATGATACAAAACAATTAAACCAACAAATCAAATCTTACCAGAAAAGCAACCCACTCCTGTTCTCTGTATATATTCAGTCACTATAAGTACATGACGGCATAAAACCTCAGTTAGCGCAATAACCTGTACAGTACACAAAAGTTCTTGTGGCTGTCTGTTAGCTACATTTGTCACCATACCAGATACACTATGCGTTGATCTCATAACACTAACGAGTGACCACAGACTATACAAATAGACACGGCGTCAAACGGTGCAAAGCGAAAACTATTAAACGAACAATACAAACAGGTCTGAAACAGAAACAACAGTGTAAGCTTAATCATGTCTGTCACATGTGACAGCAATGTCAAATATACGCAATCGGTTAGTCTAAAATAATATACAATGGTGTTATATTTTGGTTAGCACAATAGCGTAGACGCATGTTACACACACAGGTAGATTAATAGAAGTCACGCAACAACTAAGCAAACAATTGTAAACAAGCAAAACACACCAATGCTGTATTATGACAATATGCACATGTACGGTATTTACTCTCAATTAGCGCAATACTGTGCAATACTATGCACACAGAAGTACGTGCTGTTGCCTATTATTGTTACATTCCTTGGGTGAAAGATATCTCAACTTACGTCTGATCAACACGTTCTGGCTTCATTTTGATGTATCTGCCATTCGCATGTTATCTACGATCATAATGCCTTACATTAGCCTTCGACTAATGGCAGAAGTGTTTTTACTTAAGCTCGTGTGGTTTTCATGTGGAATTCATGGCACATTATCAGGACCCTATGCTCCCCAGATGGAAAAACATTGCAGAAGTAATGTTTTTTTGGTGGACGCCAGCACCGTATGCACTGACGCAATGCATACGCGGTGGGAATAACTTTGTTCAGGCCGATAATTAGCCGTTGTCGCGCCGTGCAGTCAATGGTTTGTGTACCTGTAGCATGCACGTAGGCCTGATCGTGTCTGGGTGTAGATGCGTAGGCGTTTTCCAGGACTGTTTCAGACTATTTTAGATCAAATCCAAGACAGGCAGGAAAAAGGAATGACGTAGCTTGGTGCTGGGAAGCCAGCGGTTGGTCAGCGAGCGTAAAGGGGGAGCCTGGACCGCCAGCGTTGCAGTGGGATGTCTGGGCATGCGCAAGGCCCATATATTAGAACACGAGGCGGGAGCTTGTCACTTGATGGGTTGGCTCGGTAGAGAGCGGAGCTCAGTTCAGTTCAGTAATTTTTAGAGTGGCCTAAGTGATGAACATCACTACAAGGACCACTATAGTGCAGAGCTGAGTAAAGTATTTTATATAATGTTCGGTGAACGTTTGTGTTTTAGAGAGCGTTCTATAGCGGTGGTGTAGCTGAACTAGCGGAGAAGTGTGCGGTTAGCTTATATGGTGTCAGTCGTAGTGAAACGACTTGTGGAATGAGTATTATGAGTGCTCGCCGTGACTGTTGATGCGGCAGGTGTCTTTCTTTGGTTTTCGTTGCTTTTAGTCATCATTGTTTTTTATTGCTTTACATACTGGCTACTTTGCATTATGATTCATACTGCGTGCTTTGTCATATTAGCATTGTCACCCATCAGTTAGTAGTCAAAAAACAAAGAACCCTCACACACATTTTGATTCACAGTTATATGGCTTTGCGACTTCGTTTGTCGACCTTTTTAATGCAATAGTTACTGAACGAGTACGGTATGAGCAACCGTCATGTCTTAGTGTCAAGTGTTAAGCCAGTAAACAGTTCATACTAATTATGTCTGAACCTGAGTCAACGGTAAAAAAATAAAATACATTCTTAGACTGAGCTCTAAATCAACATCATCACAAAACGTAATCAACTGTTTATTGTCTACATTTTACTTTGGCGGCGGTATTATTGAGTTATACGTGGTTTAACATACTCTAATCATATTAGGTGGTCTTAAAACATATACACACAAAAATTTATTTAAAACATTAATTTTCCTCATAGACGGACAAGAAAACCAGCAAACGAAGACGGTTACATAACCTCAGTGGCAACGGTAACAACAGCTATGAACAACAAAGTGCTTCTAGACGTTAAACACTACAACACGTCCTTTTGAGTGCTCGCTGTCCAGAAATTCACCCTCAGCGACGTACAAACGTCGTCTTTGAACGTCTAAATGTAGACGGCGTGGATCCCATTTTAGTTGGTAATGTGACACAACTTGACGTACGTAATTTAACGTCGGTGACAACAACGTCACTCGCCGGTTGTCAAAGTCGGCCACAAAAACGAACTCATTATCATCAATGGCCAAGTGATAGGGCCTATCGTACTGACCAAGGTCTGAACCTCGCTGTCCACCGTGTGCGTGCAGTATATTGTGGCCGTCTTCACTCATTAAACAAACACGATTGACACGGTCATGAGGGCCACCGTGACACACAACAAATTGACCAGTGGTCAGTTGCATTGCGTGGCACGGGTTGATGACGTCATCAGGGAGTGTCAGCTGACGAAGCAATTTACCGTGTGTATTGAACTCTTTGATCTTGCGAACAACAGGACATGTCGCTAACACGTTATGTGCCTTAGTCACTGAGAGGCGGGAGAGTTTATCATTCACAGCCAACTGTGTGGTGGCGCCACCCTGTACGTCTACTCTATGTATACACATAACAGTAGGATCAGCAATGTACACACAATGATAATGTCCACACGATGTCATATCAGAAAATTGGCGAGCGTTTGGCACATCAAAACAGCGCACTAAGCGGTAAGTGACGACGTCGTACACCTCCATTTCTTCACGTTCTTTTGATTTCAACACGAACACCTCATCACCCAGTGATGTCACTCCACAGACATATTCACCTTCAGGTAGCGTGTAAACAACTTGTCCCACTGTACACAGACAACATGCCCATCTCAACACCGCTATTGACTTGTTAACCTTTATTACACTGTCAGCCGGTTAACTCTACAGCTTAGTCCAACAAGTGGGGCCAGGGCACATTTTTGCTTTTATCTTAACTAAATCTTATAATTTTTGGCACACGTGAACGGCAGTTTATAGCAAATACTCTGCAACAAACTGCACATAATTAAAATGTACTACGACATGGACGCCACACAGAATAGAAAGCATAACTTCTGCTCCTATAATACTGCAGATCAAGTTCTGCCGGACGGCTATGTTGTCAGTCGTTTTCACAGATTTGGGACAACAACATAACCGCTACCCGGACGCCTGTCAGTCGTACCACGAGTATCATTTTTTGGATAAGTCAGTCAAGGCTGGTTCTGGACCACCCCTTCTGTAAGAATTCCTTCATCAGACGCCGTGAGCTCCACGACTTTTAGTTACAATGTTTTTATAACAAGTTTGTGTTGTTTAGATATTTTTAATTATAAGAGCGAGGTATTTCATTACAAATGGTATTTCAATAACATTAAATCTTCCACCGTGTTCAGTTAAAAGTGATCTGTGTCAAACGATCGCCCAGTCCGAATGTTGAGTGTTCGGGTTTAGGAGTCCCTTTTATACCCAGTCGCTAGGCGGGCAAGTCTATTTCGGATGGATGATAAGAAGTGCGGGATGACCAATTTGGTTTTGCTAATTTTTGTTGTTCTGTAGCGGTTCGGCGCTACATCTTCCCTCACCATTACTCTGCCGTCCCCTTGGCAGATGAGTTTAAGTGACGTTCGGTAAAATCAAGCTGTCAACCCTCCAATGACATTTCCCAAAATTTCGATTGCTGAAGGCTGTCGCGCCCCGCCCTTCTCCGGTGATTGCTAGCTCAGGGTTCTGAAGGTTCTCCTCACCAGGAAGGTCGACAAGGTAATTGCGTGTGCGTGCGAAGACACTGTAGAGTGAGTCCCACAGGAACGACATGAGACAACATTTCAGTTAATAAAAAATGTATTGTGAAACTATACAGACATGTACGCATCCATGGAGAACCTTCGCATCCTACTGAAGAACTATCGCAACATCCAGACTAGAACGGTGAGACTGACAAGCTCCTCTCTACTACTGCTGTATCCGAGCAACTCAAGAGCCTGAGACTAACTGAGCTATCTCTTTTATACTTATCTGATCAAGCTGGTTCCCGGTTTCACTATAAAATAAGTCAGTATAATAATTAAGTAAACTGAACGGACCTTTTTTACGACACTCTCCCCCGCCTAAGCGTTGCTAGGGGCCTAGCAACCGATCACTTTATTTATCTTAGAATTAATGTGAGCCTATTTCTTAAAGTAGAACTAATGCAACATGCGCAACAATAATCAACGAGGAACCACGCATCCTCTACATCATAATATCATTAGGCATGATGCGCATCATTAGAGTCAATACAATGTCGTGCAACGCACAACTTAAACTACTAACGTCATACGCACGCGCAACTAAATTACACTATGCGGATCCCAGGCACGGCACGACACCGCATTTATTCAACAATACACTACTCAGCACAGCGCTGAGTTTATACAATACGCTAAGTAGTTGGGTGTGAATTTGGTGACCTCATGTTTGGATGCGCCGTAAGTGGCCATTACATACGGTAGCATCACATCCCAGTCTGACTGATGCTCACCGATCATGCGACCCATTATAGCATTCAGGGTTGCGTGAAAGCGCTCTACGACCCCATTACAGCTAGGATGGTACGCGGTGGTGCGCGTCTTGTCTACATCAAGAAGTTTACAAACCTCAGCCATGAGGTTGCCGTCAATCTCCTTGCCTCTGTCCTAGATATCAGCCACGGGCGCACCAAAGCGACAAATTACTTGCTCCACAAGCACTCACGTAACCGTTGTTACTTCCTTATTTGGTATGGAAACGCTTTCGCCCATTTGCTAAATGGATCTATACATGTCAGGATATACACCGAACCCAAACGACTACGTGGGTGAGGTCCAGTCAGATCGAAATGCAATTTTTTCGAAGGTTTCGCCTGCTAACGGTGCGGATCAAGGTAGCGCACCTCTAAAGTACCCATTGCATTCGTCGCCGCACTGTTGACAAAACCGTCGGACATATTGGCGCCAACCACGCCAATAGGCTCTGCGGCGCACCAGATCTCAGGTTCGCTTAATGCCTAAGTGTCTGCCTGTCATCCCTGCATGGGTACGTTTGAGGAAGTTTTTGCGAGCTGCAACTGGAACCAGCAACTGCAAGACATCGTTCTTGTCATCCTGTCGCACCCATCGGCGGTATACATGTCCGTCATGAACCTCTAGTTGGTCCCACTGAGCAGCAAGCTCCTTGGCATTTCACTCTGAAATGCCAGATCCTGGATAACGGGGGTTGCGCTTGAGACAGGCGCAACCGTACCAGCCAGCAAATCTCTGCATCTTGCTGCTGTTGCGCGGCCAGCGTCGGTTTAGTCCCCCGCCGAGTCCGAAGCACCTGTACCGTCGGGCTCGCTCGGGCCGGTGGGTTGCGCATCCGCTGAGCTGGTTGCGCCGCAAACCTGCAACACTTCACAGGGCGCGTCACCTTCTGACCTGCTATGGTGCGGTACATCATCAGCGTTTCTCTGAGCGCTGCGCACACCCTGATGCGCATCCGGCCTTCGTGAAAGGCCGTCTGTGTTGCCATGCTTTATGATGCTTCGATCCAGGACGGTGAACGACATCGAACTGGTACTGTTCGATGAACGATGATCGACGATCGAGCAAACGGGCCCATTGGTTCTGGAGTTCGGCGCAACCACCGAAGCGCGAAGTGATTCGTCCTAATAACGAAGCTCCGGCCCAGTAGGTACTGGCGGAAAACCTTTAGCCCAAAGACAACGGTTAGAAGCTCGCGCTTAGTGACATCGTAATTGCTTTCCAGCCTAGATAAGGTGCGTGATGCGTAAGTAATTACCACTTTCCCACCATTCTGGTCCTGAGACAACACTGCTCCCAGTCCAAGGTCGGACGCGTCACAGATTAGGTAAAACGTACCCGCATCCGTCGGCATTCCGAGGATAGGTGCGGAGATCAACATCTCCATCAGTTTAACAAATGGATCTTCTTAGGCTTGCCCCCAGATAAAAGGTGCGTTCTTCTTCTGGAGTTTGTACAGAAGTGCGGCAATGTCCGCGAACCCCTCATGAAACGCCGATAATAGGAACAGAGACCTAAATAGGTCCTTAACTCGTTGAGGTTGTGTGGTGTCCGCCAGTTGCGCACCACCGCAACCTTGTCATCCTGTACCTCTATACCGCGATCAGAGAGAATATGGCCCAAGAAAACCACGTGCCTCTAAAACAAACATTGCGTGAAACTTAAGGCCAGCATCCCTCAAGCGTGAGAAAACCTCGCGCACCCTCGAAAGGTGCGTGTCAAAGTCACTGAAATACACGATAATATCGTCCAAGTATACCAAACAGGTGACATGTCAATCCGCGCAATACCAGGTCCATCAACCTTTAAAAGACAGAGGGTGCGGTTGAGCACCCGAAAGGTAGCACCTTGTACCTGAAACATCTCTGGCGCGTTATGAACGCCGTTTTGTCCTTGTCGGATTCGCGTATCAGGATATTGTGATATCCAGACTTTAGATCGAGGGTGCTAAACCAGACCGCACCATCCATTGAACCCAAACATATGTCAATATGGGGCAGCGGATAGGTGTTGTATTGGTAACAAAGTTCAGCGCTCTGTAATCAACGCACAGTCGGTAGGATCTGTCTTTCTTGCGCAGCTATACCCTCTCCACCGTATCAACTGCGGTTGCATCTGTGTCCCACTGCGAGTTCCATTATTTCATGGCGCACCATGTCATTTACCTGTCTATCAATGACATCCATATGAGCTGAAGGATGTCGGCGTAACCCTTGCCTAATAGGCCTTTGGTTGCCCGTGTCAATGGTGTGTTCCACTAGAGTGGTGCGGCCCATGTCATAGGGTCCTCTTGAAAATATAGAATCATAGTTCTCAAGTAAGTCAATCACCTGGCTGCGCTGGTGGTCTGTCAAGTCGTCCGGTAGTCCGTGTATCAAGTCTTGAGTGACTGACTGGTGCGGGTGCATCACCTGTCCCACTATTTGACGCAACCGGATCATGCGGGGTGCATTACATTGCGTTGCGGTTGCGCTCCCAACCGAGTCTAGATGCGCACCATCAAAACCATCGGGACTTATGACTTCCACCGCGCTCATATTACCCAGGCCGAAACCGTTATACAGCCTCTGGGGTTTTGAAGTGGCATTTACCACGCGCAGTTTCTGATTATGAAGTTCACCGCTGGTACCATGGTGCGGCCTACATACAAACCAGGGCGCACACGGTGACTATCAACTACATGATCGTCAATTAACTGTAACCTTGACGAAAATGTTGTGCGCGCAATCTCGTCGATTTGTTGCCTAGGGGCCGGACCGCATTCCTCTGTAAGATGACGCGTTTGCAACGCAGCGTGTGCCTTTTACCCACAGGTATGGGTGCACTCCCATTGATGTTAATTGTACTGTGTGCAAAATCCCATGCGCAACCGTGCTCACCCAACCAATCACCACCAAACATTGTTTCATCAACATCAGATGAGATGGGATGCGCATGTTTTTATGTGCCGCCCATTTAGTCGGAAAGGTAGGATAATCTTTCTCGTGACCGCTATCTGGGTGCCATTGGCCGCCTGTATATACTCAACACAGGGGGTTACCTTAAGACCGTGGGTGTCCGAAACCACAGAATGGGGCACGAGGGTGACATCGCAGCCAGTGTATAACAGACAGACAACAGTTTTACCATCTAATCGCATGTGAAGGTACCTAGGGTCCCTGTCCTTACCATCAGATCCACACAACACTGCGTCTGGGTATCTCTGCGCACCTGGAAAACTGGGTTGTTGCGGAGTATAGTGCACGCAGTTGCGTTTTAAGTGGCTTGGTAACCCGCATCGCCAACAAATTTTGATGGGGCGGTTAACGCGAGGCTTATTAAACGCCTTAGAAGCTGCTACCATTTCGGGTTTCCCCTTATTTGCATCGGGATGCGTCACAGGATGCGTTCCAGGGTTGCCCACACCCGGGCCGGGGCCATTCAAACAGTGTAGCCCGTACAAACAATGATGAATGTCACCTTCAATGCGTTTCACACGGTTGTTGAGCTGTTGCGCATCACCTTCAGCGTCATCAACACCTCGTACCTTCTGTTTGGTTGCACTGATGTCGTCGTGGCGACCGCGACGCGCATCCTTGGCCAACGTCTCCAATTGCTGAGATGTGCGGAGTGCGTCGTCCAGAGATGCCGGAGTTCGTTCGCGCACCTTCAAGGCAAGTTCCATGCCGTCCATAGCGTCAATGAAGTAGTCATATGCGAATGTTTCGCGTACCTCACTCGACAACATGGGATGCGCCAGCGCTATCAGGCGACGGATATCTTGATGCGGAGCTGCTAAAGTTTCGCGCGGTCGTCGGCGGCGGATGCGCAGCTCCATCCTGTACTTCTCAGCTTGGCAAGTTCCGCTGAATTGATTGCGCAACAAAGTAGCCAACCTCTTTACCGTATCAACTGCGGTTGCGTCTGTGTCCCACAGTATCTGAGCAACGTACACCCATTAACGAAGCCTTAAGATGCGCCAGCTTATCAGCCTCCGTCCATTTATTGTAGGCTGCGCAGTTTTCAACATTCGCCCAGAACGACTCAAAGGACCCGGCACCATTAAAGTGTTGCGGTCGGATGCAGTGACGGTGGCGCACCTCCGTAGTACTGCTTCTCGACGTCGAAGAACGATGACGGAATGCAAGATGGCGTTTTTTCGGTCGGCTCTTATAATGCATCTCCAGTCGGCGTCGTCGGTTGCGGATGCAGGTGCGGATGCGCATGCGGCAGTTGCGGATGCGGATGCGCATCCGGCGATTGCGGTTGTGGATGCGGTTGCGCATCTGCATCACCCCAGGCAACCGGTGCACTCATCGGCGTCGGCGCACTCATGTTCGAATGGGTTGAACGTCGTCGCACTTCGACTGTCTGAAACGATGCTGATCGACGACTGTGGTAACTGTTGCTGCCGTCGCGCATCCTCCGTCGTGCTGGTGACCACTGCCTCCATGACGGGAGGCGCACCTGCAACCGGTTGCGTTGTCAGCACCTGGTTCGAACCCCAGGTTGCGTCGACAGTTGTCGCGCCACGTCCTTCTCCGGTGATTACTAGCTGAAGGTTCTCAGGGTTCACCTCACCAGGCGGGTCGACAAGGTAGTTGCGGGTGCGTGCGAAGATACTGTAGAGTGAGTCCAACAGGAACGACATGACGCATAAGAAATGTATTGTCAAACTATACAGACATGTACGCATCCAAGGTGCCCCTCCGCATTCTACTAAAGAACTATCGCTGCATCCAGACTAGAACAGTCAGATTGACACAAGCTTCTCTCTACTGATGTGACCGCGCAACTCAAGGACCTGCGACTAACTGCGCTATCTTTTTATACCCATCTGATCAAGCTGGTTGCCAGTTTCACTGTAAAATAAATAAGTATATTAAGTAAATAAACTGAACTACGACAAGGCGCGCAAATTTACTTTCAGTTTATTACGATGCCATCTTTTCTTTGCCGTTCGGTACCTTTTTATTGGTGGCAGTGTGCGATCTTTTCCTAAGTTCGGCTGCCACAGCTTTTCTCGCCCGAACGAGTCTTTTCAGTGAGCATCGCTGTAATATTTTAACTCAACTAAGTCATGCTACGCAGTGAATATACAAACACTAAGACCGAATTACAAGTTCGGTTAAACAAGCTACTACAATGAATAGTACAACTAATGCAGTAACCTAAACAATCATATTCCGTCAACTAATCCTGCCGAACATTAGGTGGCTATCCCACCGAACCGACAGTTCTAATTAGGGTACTGACGATGAATACGTCAACTAATACACAATGTTATCATCGTTTAGCCGGCTATTTCTTCTGCACAACAAACTTAACTAGACTTGTTCGGTCGATGGTTGTCGCCATTATACGAACGCATCAGAATCATGTTCCTCGGTTCGGCGGCACTCTGCCTCGAGCTAATCCAGAAATCGATTGACGTCATCTGAGATTCTTTGAACGGAAGGGTTCGGTGAAGTCGTGCACATAGATTTCGTTCGGCGGCTCGCGTCCCTCTAATGACATTCTCGTTGTTCCGACGTTCGATACTTAGCATTCCATAGGTGGCTGCCAGTTGTTCCGCTATCTCCTTACTGGATTGGTTCGGACGTGATGTCACTCTTTTAGCGATGACTGATGTGCCACTGCCATCTAAATTCGTCGTTTGGGCCCCGGTTTCTCTTCCGTTCGGCTTGTTCCGCGGGCAATTAGGATGAGCTCCGGTTTGAGCCGAACGGCTACCCGTTGACAGGTCGGCTTTTCTGGTCGCGTCGGCTTCTTTGCTTTTCTGACCTCAGATAAAGAAGTTACATTAACCGAACGGGCAATGTGTCTTGACATTGGTTCGGGAGGCTTTCTTCTTCTCACGTAGGCTTGGTAGCGGTTCCTCAGGCATGTCTCCGTCGGGTGTTAAACCAAAGAGGGGTAGAAAAATGTAGCGATTTTGGACCTTTCCAAGGCTATATCTCGGAAACGGTGCAAGATAGGAGGTAAGTTACTATTAATGACCAATAGGAAGTCGCATATGGGCTTTCGATTGGTACCAAACTCAGTGACTTGAATGACCTTGAACGGCGTAATAGGCCTAACGGCTGCGTAATTTCACCGAATTCGGTAGCTTTCTGTGCGGATTGCGTATAAGTGGTTGAAGATATACGGATATTTTCTGCGGCAGAAATGTAGGCCAAACAATGTAGTTTTTAACTATATATTATTTATGGCAATATTGGCAGGGGATCACCCCAAGCGATAGCGACAAATTTAGGCACTCCCTCTCGCTAGCGAAAATTTGACGAATAATCAGCCATAACTTGGAAACGGTGCAAGATAGGAGGTAAGTTAG
>Ga0049105_1000652_pt1 | contig 12894 bp, 8 predicted proteins | sample WorMetvaBAHAMAS1_FD_61260 | JGI IMG/M metagenome (GOLD analysis project Ga0049105, IMG submission 61260) | Worm MetaG Olavius vacuus BAHAMAS.1 | ecosystem: Host-associated > Annelida > Digestive system > Unclassified | place: Germany: Marburg | collected 2013-04-09
TTGAGGTTGGATGAATTGTGGCCACTCATTATAAGCGATGAAGTCAAGGCAATCTGACTTGTTGAAACTCGAAACTTGAAACGGTAAAAACGATAAGTACTCCTAGAAAAATTAACGCCACTTTGTTAAATATTAAGATAAATCAACCAAAATTGGTAGACATGTGTGGATATATACTGGCAACAAATCTGGCAAAATTTCATGGAAATATACTTAGCCTAAGTGAAAATATTGCAAAAAGTTTTAGGGGGGCTACTTTTTTTGACTCACACTGTACGAGACCAGCTTCTTATCAGTAATGTACTTGCTGATCATGTCAATCTCTAGACCCCATCATCATCATCATCATCATCATCGTTATTGGGTATCCTGTATAAATGGCTGTCAAACCGATAAACTCAGGTTTGTTAAACCATATGGGTTTGCATTTCCTAAGCTGAACATAGCAACCTCAGTAATAATAAACACTGAAGCAATAATGAGATATATGAACAATCAGCATATTCTGGACAAATAAGAACACAGATAACATTGAAGCTGTTTCCAACCAGAACTGTAATAATATATCAACTGTAATGACTGCAACACTTGTAAAAACAGCTAGTCAAAATACCACGCTTGTCAACATTACAAACAGGCAAGCAGCATTATAAATAACTATAAACAATGAAACCGAATACTACTGCGGCAATGTGCAATGGACAGTCACATCTGAACCATACATTTTAAATGCAGTGCTTGGGGGTCATTGATAAATGACATCACACAAATTATAAGGTCAAAATAACCCCTCCTGTCACATTTTGTCACTCTCACTGTCCACCCTTGTAAAATGATGTCACAAACTTTTACTCCCTCACAACTGCAAACTTGTAATTGTTGCTTACAGAGCTAGCCCATCATAATGAAAAACTTTTGTCACTGTTAAGATTTGTTACTATGTTAGCAAAACAATATCGTTCTTCGCAAATCGCAAAGTGTCATCTGTCAAAAATGCAAATTATGTGATTAGAAGTGTTTTCCAAAATGTTTCTATTTGTCCTGCCACAGTGTGGAAGTGATTGAACATTGTGAACAGCGAAAGACCTTTCCTTACCACAAATGTGACATCACAGTACTGGTACTTTTCTCCCCTACCCTATTGCCAAACACTAACATCGCCACAATAATGTGAACCCCTCCCTCTTGGAAGATAGCATCACTTATTGACAACCCCTTGCATACTAAACGAAAATTTGATGGAGACCACGCAAACACAAGAACAAGCAGAGCTGAAAATAATAAACAGGATATTTGTACAGTTACCACTAGGCCTATGTACAAAACACATGCAAGAGTCCATCACTTGCCAATACTGTGAACGAAGTAAACATTTCTGCTGTTAAAAGCCAAAAGCATAATGGCATTCTGATTGGTTACTACAGCCACCATGGAACAGAACAAATTGGGCTGCATGAACTCAGTTTAAAACTAGTCCTGGAACAATGTATGTCATACAAACTTGGTACCGATTTCTAACAGCTTACAATCAATATTGACAGCCAACAGTTACTGCCAGTGAGCAATGCAGTGGAAATGTGTACAATATAGCAACTGGTAACCAGTAACGGCTATAAGTATTACAATACTGATGAAAGCTCCTCAGGTGGTTAATACTGTGCTGTATATAAACACGTATACAGTATGCGCTGACTAAAAGTGCCAAATACTAAGATACTGAAGCAATAACGTCATAACTTCCATCAAATCAATCAAATAATAACAAAATACATCGCTTCAAGTTACAATCTCACATGGGTTGTACAGAATAAGAACTAGCACATCCATCGACTGTTAAGCTCCACGAAGCATATCTACCTAACAATGCCCGATATCATAAAATACATCGCAACGAAGCTTAAGCTTACTTGAACCGTCCAACAGAACTGGCCGATACTTCCAGGGGTACTGCAGTATGCAAACGATTCTTCGTTTTTATCCGGTTTACTGGGTAATTAAATGAATGACAATCAGCTTCAACTGATAAATCACTATCTGTTGATGAGTCACTTCTTGCAAAACTCCCTTCAAAGAGGCTACGACGACTATTCACTCGCCCTTTACAATTACTTTCGTAGCCGTGAACAGAATTTTCTTTGTCTAGACTCGACGGCCTCTGTGGTCCACATGAGTACTGGCTGCATTCAAATGCCGGAGACCTGCATGCCACTAAGCTGACAGAATCCGAACTGTTCACTTTGGGTACAGCAGTTTCTGTCTCAAACATGCGCTTGCGTTCTGACACACGTGGAATATTTTTGGCAGATGCAGCGGGAATGTTTAACAGTGCTAGGAGATCTTCATGCCCGGCCGACACGCAACGCTGATAACGTTTTGCACGGCCTCGTTCTGGAGACTGCACAAACCAGTCGTTAGCTTCCTGCCGAGTGCTTCTATCGAAAGGCTCTTTCGTGGAATGTGACATGCTGTTTGACTTTGTCTCTGCACCATCAAGCTCAGCAGAGCCACAAGACGACAGTCGTGCACGTTTATTCTCCTTCTGACAACCAGCTGACGACACAGACATCACTGGCTCAAAACAAGAGATTCTGACAGATACAGATGGCTGTTGCTGCTGTTTGAAGTCTCTCACAGGAACTGTGGCAGTTTTGGGTACTGAACTGCCACATTCCGAATTATGCTCAGTATGGCTATCCCGAACTCCATTTGAATTGGGAAAATTTGTGAAGCCGATATCTGATATTTCTGGGCATGATATGTCTTCCAATTTTTTTGTGTATGGATAAACTGAATGTATGACATCTCTCTGTAATTTATTTGAAGCATTAGACTCTGCGGTACTTGCTACTGGTGACCTCCTTGCTCCGACTTGTGACATTTCATCTTGCTGAGATTCAAATTTGCATTTCAACTGTTTTACACTGGTTTGTCTACTTTCTCTGTCTGTGGAATACACATCACAGCAAGGGCTGAAACTTTCATTTTCGCATTTTATCTCAACATCAGTCTCCGATCGGTTACATTCGACATCATTAATTTGATTTACAGCAGAGATACCAACAGCCACAGACCTCTCTGATGCCCCATCACATTCACAACGGCTCATTACTGGGCTGTCACATTCTATCATCTCATTAACGGGAGATTCACTACAGTTACGTCCAACAGCAGCTACAGATGACTCTGATGTCCCATTAGGTGTGTACATGTCACAACGACTCACAACTGGACTAATGTCACATTCTAACATTGCGTCATCTAACACTGTCATGTCTTTTTCAGCGACACCATTCAGTGAATTTTCATCACATCTTATCAGTTCTGCACTTTCTGTTGGAGACTCGGCAAACTCTGCCAGCCGTGTGTTACAAGCGATATCAGGTGAACTAATATAGCGAGTCGTTCTTTCAGTATTCACGACATCAGTAGCAGAACTTGTTGCAGAAGCAGAAGCCAATGTCACAGCAGAATGAAATGGCAATGTCTCTGTCATGTGAAGATCTTCTGCTGGAGCTGCAGCATTCGACCTACATATAGCTTCCACTACAATTGCCCGCGACATTGGTGGAGACCTGAAAGGACTACTACTATTAAGTGGACTGGCGCAACAATACACACTGGTTTCATCACAGACTGGAGATTTTGGCGGAGATCTAAAACGGCTATTATCAGTAACTGAACCAATGCTGCTGTTCATCTGGGTTTCATCAAAGGACAATGCACTACTACAGCCAAGCTCCTTATGAGGTTTATAACCACGAGAGTGTGAGAAAGATGAAACGTCCAATTTTGACATGTCCACTAAGTTGGTGCATTCATGTTTGAATCTGCTATTAATGACAGTCAATGCTAGGCCATGACCTGCTCTGAACACAATGGGACTGGCAGCCATGGAATTATTATGATTACCGAGACTGTCAGTCGCTCGTGGTGACTGAAACCCAGAAGCACCAAAGATGCTGTCATCATCGTTGTCTTCTAAACACAAGTCACTAATGCAATGATCTGGATTCAGTAGTGCATCCTTACCGCCTCCAAGTGGCTCAGATTCCGACTCGGATGCGGAAGATGGACAAAAAATGTCGTCAAATAAGCTGCACTTAAGTTGCTGCAATGGGGACATTTCAGATGCCTTATTTGCTTCCATCTGTCCTAACTCAAATGCACCACCAGGACCGGTGGCATTCGACACCAATGACGTGTCTTGTTCATCATGCTGAGGTACTGCTGCACAGCGAACTGATGATAACGGTTCGACTAACGTTGAAGAAGGTAAGTTATGAGAGCAGCTGGAGAGAAACACTTCATCAGAACTGGAACTCACATGACCAGTATTGTGATCAGCCGAATGTGCAGCCTCGTAATCAGACAGATGACTATCGACACGTGACACTGCAGCATCAGGCTTCATATGTGGATCACCATCGACTGGCTTAGAGCAGCTGCTGTCACTGCCAGGAGATATAACTGATGACGACACTGGAAGTGGCACTAAACGATCACTATGTGAACTTGTACAGTCTGGTGTGAGAGCTGCCTCGCTTGCCAGTGGATACAACAAATCGGCAAGCTCAAATGTCTGCCTGTTACTTTCTGCAGCTGGTACAGACATAGCCTTCAGTACTGTTGGATGTTCTGTGACAAATGGTAACTTCGCAACTGTTATGTCTTGTCCAGCACACGTTAAATCTGAACGCTGTCTCATTAAATCTACAACAAACAGTTTACGAAAACAATCTTTCATGTACCACAACAGATTATGCTTGGCATTAACTAATTTCCACAAAATTGTAAGCTGCATTAAAAAACGAGAAAAGCTCTTGGCATCGATTAAAAAACATAATTTAAGTAAATTAACCCAATAGGTACCAAATGTTTAGAATTTTACTGCAGTAAGACAAATGTCTGCAGACAAAGTTCCTATCCTACCATAATAATTCTTTATTTTGAAACTTTGTTGATCAGAACATCAACAAAATTTGAAGACAAATCACGATAGTTAACTTTTTTGCTAAACACACATTAACATTGCAAAATTAAATAATGCATTCTGCCAAATGTTAAGCCTTCAAAAAGCACATATGCAAGTGAAACGTGGTAAGCTGCAGCATTCAAACATAAACTGCAAACGTTTTCACATTGGAAACTACATTAAGTAAACATATATTTCTTGCAGAACATCAGATGACATGCATCGCAATCTTTCACAAACAAACCTCTAGAAAACAACTCCATGCTCGTTGATGATTCTTTAAGTTTAATGAGATTATCACTAGACAGACGACCATCATGCGGCATGCCTTTAAACTTTGATGACAACGAAGACTTTTTGATTTTGTTCCACTTCTTTCTGCACAGACAGACAGTATATCAACATCATTTATAATCATTTGTCAACGAACCATAGCAGTAAAAGACTCAAGTCCATACTGAATGTTACTCATTACAATCACCAAACATATCTGGATTACAAATGTGACAATGCAAATATCTGGAATGGTCAACTTCTGTTTTCTTCACTTCACAATAAGATAAAGGTAAAGGTAAAGGTAAAGGTAGTCTGACGGTATTATGAGACAACAGGGAGTGGAGCCAATCCCGGTCTCTATGAAGACAGCCCACAAGTAGTCATAAACCCAGTGGCAGCAGCCAGTACTCCCTGCCATGCCTGTGGTCACCTTCAGAGCCACAAAACCACTCTTTTGGCCAGTACTAAATTATACTGCCTAGTGACAGAGGCACAAGGGCATAAAGAATTTGCCAAAGATAGCTGCACAGCAGTGTCTGACTGGGAGTCAAACACGTGATCTAAGAATGACAAATCTATCATTGTGTCGCTACAATACAAATCACTAATGTGTGAAGAGGCATGAGCAGGTATTGCAAATTCGATGCTGAGATGACACAAACCCTTTAGGAAGATCAATGACGGTGTGATATACAGGCGGCAGACTGGCCGGACCTCCACCGACGTCCAAGTAGACTTGCTGCCGCTCAGCTGAACAAGCTGCCACTGCCCTCTGCCGGGCTTCTTCCAGTGACAGTAGTTTTGTTGGTGTAGAAATAGCAAGAGACTTTGGACGAGCTGTCTTACGTCCTGACAGCAACACACACGCATCACTGTAACTTGCCTGCTACTTGCAGCATACATCATCATCATTATCACATGTATCATGCCTCCGCTGCTTATTAGTCTGAGTCCATCTTTTCACCTTTATATCGCTGGAATGTCCACACGACACTGATGACATCAAGAAGGTCAGCGGGTCAAAGGTCAAGGTCAGGCAGAGACGGCAACAAAAATCTTGTCAACTCCATAACTCCTGAACCAATGAAGAGATATGAACCAAAACTTACTCAACCATGTCGAACTGATCACATTTTCAAGGTTATGGGTTCAAACGTCAAGGTCATGGAAACGTTTTCTGGTGAAGGCATACTGATCGATGGTTCATGTCAACTTCTATCTAGTTTTTATTACAAAATCTACTGATTAACGTGACACTATCACAACAAATGGTGCAGACGCACTGCACAGACTTTGGACTGTGTGAAGTGCCTCACAGCGTCTATCTTTTGTTACCGTACTTTACTTACAGTTTGGATGAAAGGTAACATACACAAGATGTTAACAGATAAAAGGGTCATGCGTACAATAGTATATATAACTAGAAATATGTTCTGTGGAACATGGTATCTGCCCCACAGTCAAGTCCACAATGACGAAGCGGTTCCTATAATTATGGCCAGATGCACTGAGCATGCACGAAACGGCCATATTTCCATTTCCGCTCTTAAATCTGACGTTACCATCGTGTTCTTCGACCCTGATTTCCTTTAAGATGTGAAAATTTCGGCTACTCGGACATAAATGAGGGTTATATTGCATATTTTTAATTGCGCATGCGTGACACGGCCGTATTTCCGCTTCCGGACTAAAATCTGATGTCACCATCATGTTCCTCGACCCCGATTTCCTCAGAGACGCAGAAATTTCAGCGATTTGCGTATATTTAAGGCAGATATAGGATTACTGAATATTTGCATGAATTTTGAGGACTTCTTTTATTATAAATGGGAGTTTTGGGGCAAAATAGGGGAAGGGGTGGTGCAATATTACCCCAACAAACTCATTTTTATTTTGGGGGGTTCTTACGTCTGTGCCAATTGTGGTGAAAATCGATAAAAAAATTCGACCGTGAGAGTGCCCACAGATGGACACACACACTGACATACGTTAACCGGTTTTACGATCTGTCCCATGCTATATGCTATAGCTATGGGACAGATAAAAACAGACTCTAAATACACTATAATAGCCAACTACTGCATGCATCTTTTTAGATATGAATAATAACTGCCGAATAGGATCACAAGGATCATCAACCCACACCCACAACTGCTGAAGACATACAGGTCTACGAAAGCAGCCCACTGACATTGACCAGCACACATTTATAATTAATGGATGTCAACAGTCCACTAATCACCTACTCAGTAGACACCACCAATTATAAATACAACATTCCCAATGAAGAAATTCAGTCCTCTACTCAGCTTGGCACAGAGCTGCCAGAGGACAGCAATGCATTGTCAGTGGAGTAGAAAAAGAACCACACTTTCCATACCAACCAACTAATGAAAACCAAGCCAACCTGCTGCATGTTCCCGTCTTCTGTCCATGAAGTCGTCATTGAACAGTATGTCGGCATGGCTGATGAGAAACTCTGTCACAACGGCTTGTACACCGACATTCTTCAGCGCAGCCAAACTGCACTCCTGCTGCTCCAGATCTTTGCATCTATCGGTGAACATTTAATTAAACATGAAACAAGTTTCAATTTCATCCATTTTTATTGTAAGACACAAAAGATTCTATTTATGAAGCTGTCGAGTTGACAGACTTTTATCCAAGCATCGCACAAAGCATAATCAGCAAACATTTTCAGTTAGTTACTTTGCATTCCATAAACTTTGCTATCTTGTCAACTTGACAGTTGTTGCTCAGAAATATAAAGCAGTGCATATCCAATAAACACAAATCATGACAATAGTCAACAATATGAATTTGTTTTGCATATACTGCATCTCGGAAACACTAACTGAGCCGTAATTTTACAAGCTTAGCTGCCTGCACTGAAGGTCATGCTGAAAGTGCATTGCCTTCAAGTTTAAAATCACAGAGATATGTGGAGCAAAACTGTTATTGCAGGTGCTATCAGTAACCAAGCATATCTTACAGTTTGTCAACTCTGTACAGAGACTTCAATGCAAAAATAATCTTTAAAATAATGTCACATCAACGAGTAACAATTTCCAGGTGAAGTAAGTACCGCAGCAGATTTGGTGCCCAGACGATTGCCAGGTTTTTACAGGTCATGCCAGTCTTTTCATTCAGTGATGCCATACGTGACAGGTGTCGCATCAGAAACGCACATGTGCTGCACAATAACAGCATACGATCAATATAACAGGACATAGGACACATACACAGTGCAATGAGTAAACCATACAGTCATATCATTATGACTCACATGTAGTAAGTTATTGCTGGTGTAGCAAGAGAGTTGACAACGTACACACATTTCTTTTCAGCAACATAAATTAGCCTCAAACATATGTAAATTCTACCAGTGTATTACTTCTCTTGCTGTTGCAACCTGAGCAGAAAGTCATTACCAACAAAATCTTTTAAGCAAGGATTATTCACCGATGGTGTGGTGGAGGAAGCTGCTGAATGACATCATGCATTCTGATAACCTTGCGATCATCATCATCTTGTACTGCAGCCTGAAACCAACAGCGCTTCAGCTGCTTAACACTATTATCAATAAAATATTATACAATACAATAGTGATTTGGTGTATGCTAAAATACAAGATAGACATTGTCCAGCAGTGTATTACAGAGTGAATGAAAGTTATGCGGTGATGTCAAATGCAAGGTTAGAAAAATAAGCAATCAATGTGCACAGACTATCAGTATGACTCAACAATGTCACAGGACATACTGTATGCTGGCTCACTGGTACAACACAGCCTGTGTTATTTGACTAAGTCCCACAATTTAGTTACAGCATCTAGTACTTTGTCCCAAAGGACCTCTTTTCTTTACCACTCATCTCAATCATAATCAGACCATGTAAAAGTAACCATGAAAAAAAACCACAATTAAATAAAACTAACCACAAATTTGTCGTACAGCTGGTAAGTGAGCAGTGGATTTGGCAGTTCACGGAAGTACAACTTGAGTAGTGAGCTGACGCAGTGAATGTCACGTACATGAATGTCGTCATTCAACGGTGGTGTGCGATCGTCGTCAAACTCAGTTCTATGTCACAACAAATTTACAATCATTGCATCAGCATTCAGCAACAACTAAGAAATGCTTCATAATGGCTCAGCAACAATAAAATGCATACTGTGAAATACAAATGGACAATTCGCTACACAAAGTAATATGCAGAAAAACAAGCAATTAATGGATAACTTTACTGCAGCAGTTTGTAGTCAGCATGCTCAGTAACATGCAACCAATCGATTTACAACCATGCTGTGCCAATCTGGAGAGAGAGCATTCTGTGTTGTTGAATCATCACTTTGAAACTCTCTCCAAGTTCCCGATATCGACTAACTGAACTGTGCCTTCTAAATGCCATCTCAAATCGCACGGACTGACTGTCCACTTGGCCATCAGCCTCACCAACTCGGATCCTTCCGACAGGTGCGGCCACACCTGGTGTGTGCCTGGTATGAACTTGCTAAGTATACATGTACTTATTTTAGGTCCAGTTTGTTATGACTTGTAAGTGTATTTTGTGGACTTCTGATGTAGGCCTGAGACTGACTACCGAATGACGAGATGTAAAAAATATGAGCCAGAATAGAAACCTCAATCGCTGGATGTTTGATGATATACCAGAGAGACGATAGATGCCATCCACAACACCGTACATCTCGATAAGCTCCGAGCAGTACTTCAAGACAATAGGTACTGTACACAGACAACAATCAATATCAGCATAGTGACCTATTACACTGAGATGCAGACTTCTTCTTTGTCAATTTTATTCATTTTACACCTTCATTGCTTAGACACTATTGTACAAGCATCTGGCTCATAAAAAGAGCCCCATAGACGAAATGACCTATAATGTGTCGAGTGGGACGTTAAGCCTCTACACTACTACTACTACTGCTCATAAAATGAGCAACTCCCAATTCAGCATTCCTCAGAAAAATCTATGGCTCAGCTGTTATGGCAATGGACTCTCATGCAAGTGACCAAGAATCTATTACTACTGAGTGTTATAAGAGTATACGACATCCAAAACATACAGTCAGAACTGTTACAGTACTCCGAGCATTTTAAAAAAAGACTTTCCTCTGAGAAAGCAGTGTTACTTGCGGTAAAAATATAAAACAGGCTGGTTATACCATAACACACAGCACATCGATGACTACAGCTACAACTTACTGTCATACTACATGCTTTACTTGACAACAACAACAACAATTACCATCGTTTCCTGAATTGAGAAGATGCTCGCCCAAGTCACATCCAAATACACGTTCTTTAACAATACCCGATCGCTTCAGTCTAATGCGCTCCGGCCTCGACGAGAAGAAGGCTCTCAGTCGAACTATCAGCTTGCCACGCTTCCGCAGAACTGCAAGACAAATAATTACAAATAACTCAACTACAGCTACTTCACACTGACAACTCTGCAACAATGATTCCTCAGATCCCATGTTACGGCTCACACATGATCTATTTAAAACTAAATATTCCAGCAAATTGTGGTAATGATGCAGCATTCAATGTTGTTTTCGGCTGACTGAGCATCATACATCTATTAATTTTTATAACTTCTTCACAATTTAATTTACTGAGGGTTTAAAACATGATAATAACGACATGAATTACAAATGATATAAATATTACAGAAAGTTTCCTTATCATTAAACAATGAAACTCAATGACAACAATTAAGTAAAAAATACTTGAAGCATTGTGACTGAGGGCAAGCTGTGACAAAATAAACCTGTAGCTGGCAAACTGAAAAACACGGTACAATTGAAACATACAGTATCAGGCACCTCAATCAATACTCACCAGGTTTCACCTGAGCTGGTGCCAGCTTGCTTGCAACACAAGTTACACTGCTACCTCCAATCACTTCTACACAGCTTGATGGAAAAAAGCCAACCTACACATCGGTTGCAACACGGCTGTATCAGCAGACTTACTCAGACACACTACAATGATCCGCCCATATGGTACGTTTATTAAAATATGAATGACAGATTTCGGACATTCAATTTAAATACTGTAGTATAACCTATCCACGCTCAATCAGCCACCAGTCTCTTTCACTGAAGTTTATCAAAGCAGAACTGCAGTTAATTATCAATGGCTAGGTGCTCAGAAGCTCTTGGAACTGCCCTGTGGTCATCTTGTTCACATTAACTTAGCAATTATGAGTAAACCCTTAATTCTAGTATTCATGTCACGTGTGAAGTGGCAATGCAGCATCACATTATGAGAATGACAAAATAATTACCTCAAATCTATTTTTGCCTCGCCACCAAGAGCTCTCATGAGCAGGTGGCATGTCAATGATGGAGACGATGTTTCCGACCTAGTCAAAACAGAACAACATCAGCAACTGTTTCATCAGCACCACATTCACGATGAACAACTACACACACCTCGTCTTTGTGATATGCGCAACACAACGAAGTAACAACAGTGTCTGTCCTCAAAATAATGAACTGTATATCATCTCAGATCAGTCAGACAGTAGAGGCAAAAAAGACCCAAATTACAATCACCGTCTACCATGAAAAGTCAGCTACACACACAACACCAGGAACAAACACAGCATTTACGGCAAGCATCTGTTAAACTTAACCAGTTAACTGAAAGTTGTTGTGAAAAGTTGAGTGATACGATTATCATTAGCATTGCAACAGATGGCTTAGCGGTAGTGCATTGGTCTCGATCAGCACAGTGTAACGACTTGTTGACATATTGTCTGTATCTTGAACTGCTTACTTACTTATGGCTCGGATCGTCACCAGTGACGACAATTGTGACGTCATTAGAAAGACGGTTGAATGAGTTGAAAGACAGAATACTGATGTGTCGGATGTGTTGATGAAGTATTTTGAGATAGTTTCGAAGTTTGTAATAACTTCGGAGTGCTGCGGTACTCCAGAAACGTGTTGAAAACGTCGCTGCGTGTGACGGAATTATTGTGGACGTGAGAAATCCAAATTGTCTGACTCACGAACGAATAATTGAAGAGAAGTGTCTGTTCAGCAGTCAACCAACTCGTCGACTTGGAGAATTTGAATATATTTGATATTACGTCGACATATATGAGCTGGACTCATAACTGATATTTTGTCTGGACTCGTGATACACAAAGGAGTTGTGTTGTCCGACAAAAGTTAATAACTACAGACGGAGATATTCACCGTAAAACTTGTTGTCTCTATACATCGATAGTCAACGTCGAGCCGTACGAGTTGTTCCGGTGCTCCGATGAATATGTGAAGAACGATCCATACGAATGTTAAGATTGGAAGTGTTAACTGCACGACAAGTCTGGGTACCCAGCGAAGTATAACTCGCATGCGTACGTTGTTGCTGAAGTGTGACTTTGCTGATTAGTTGCTCGAGTGTTAGAGTAACTATACATTTGTATTCGTATAATAGATTGTTTTACGTTACTATTTTATAAGAAAATCCTTAAACTCTTGTGTGGTGATTTACCAAAGAACCTAAGCCACTCTAGGGTAGATCCCCAATTAGCAATAGGACAATTAGTGGATAGAGTGAGTGAAATAGGGGCTGATTGGGTCATAGCATCCCAAGATTGTTTTGGCC
>Ga0049105_1000653_pt1 | contig 12886 bp, 12 predicted proteins | sample WorMetvaBAHAMAS1_FD_61260 | JGI IMG/M metagenome (GOLD analysis project Ga0049105, IMG submission 61260) | Worm MetaG Olavius vacuus BAHAMAS.1 | ecosystem: Host-associated > Annelida > Digestive system > Unclassified | place: Germany: Marburg | collected 2013-04-09
TTTCATATGCTTTATTAGCAAAACATTCCCGTATAGATTTCTTGATGCTGCCAACATTTGCACTAATAGACTGCAATTTGTACTTCGACATAATGAGTCCTATACTGTGTCTAAATTAACAGCAACAACAGTTCTAACTGCAATATTGTCACAGTTCAGTAACTTTTTACAGAACAGAATTTTACTTTGATCAATCTGGTATGCTGATGTTGTGCCCATTACTGCGGTATTCCCACAGTTATCGCAGTTTTACCATCATCCCCATCTCCATGCAGCTGTTTAATCTTAGTTGATAGCAAAAACAGTATGGGAGCCTTTGAATGTCCTTCTATAAGATGAGTTGGTAGTCATACCATCAACAGTAAGTAATGCTGCAGTTATTGTTGTGCTTAGATGTCAATGTCCATCAATTGCTGCCACTTGCCGAAGAATATCAGATAACAGAGGTGAAGAAGAAGTGTGAAGAGTTCCTCCTGACAAAACCGGGCAGTATGGAGTTGTTGGTGACGGCACAGACGTATGGTTTGAACCACCTGCTGACGAAATGCATTGACCAGGTTCGAACACGCAACTTCACAGAGTTGCAGCGCGACCCGCACTTCAAGCGCGTCGACCAGACCAACTTGATTAACATCCTGCAACTGCGTGTGCTTGACCTCGAGGCGACTGTGGAGCAGGGTCGACGCTCAACAAGTGAGCGTGATGCTCGGCTCTATGGTGTCATCAGTGAGCTTGCGTCGGGCTACGGCAACTTCTGCACAGAATGCAAGTCTCGCAAGGTCTGCTGTTTTGACTTCGGTTGTGAAAATTATTTTTATTTCTAAAATGTACTTCTCCAAATAACTGTGCTATAGGGGCCTATGTGTATCTGTACAGTATTTAGCTACTTACTTACCTGCTTACCTGTTCATTTATCATCAAATCATACACGAGGTAAAATGCAGGAAAATAAACAAAAACAGAACAATAGCAACAGAAGCAATAATGATAATAAATAAATAAGTACGGTGGTATGTTACTGCACATTATGGGGGTTAGAATTCTATTTATATAATAGTTCATTTTGGTACCTGGTCATAGATTTGTCCTAGGTAATTCCACTTTATTTATTTTGCTACATTGATGGCCGTTACTCCATACTAGGATTTTATCCTATGGAGGTTATGCATTCTTTCAAGTTCTTTAAGAACTTGAAATAGATTTACCTAACCTTTGGTTATGTCGGGGTTGCGCATTGGGCCGCAATTGATGGACGGCCTCGGCGTTGGACGTAGTCCACCCCGAAGGAAAAGGTAAAAGGTAAAAGGTAAATAAATAAGTAGATTAATAAAAATACAAAAATTGAACAGTTATGTACAAACACCTGTAAGACCCAGGAATGTATCATCAGGTCTAAAAGAACAGTGTGCCACAGACAGTACACATTGTTTCATCGTTATGAATTTCACCAATTGTCATCTTACACTTTGCTGGTAGTTGGTGTTCGTAGCTTTGCTCGTTGTGATACAGGTCAACGACACTTGCTACAACTGTCTGAAGATGTTCCGTGAGAAGGTGAAGGCGAAGTGTGATGAGGCCAAGTCACTGCGCAACCACAACCCCGTGTATTCCTCGCCCAGTACGTCAATGTCCACGCCGTCAAGTTCGCCCCGCGAAACATAAGCTGAATGGCGTGCAGCAGAAGAGTGAGGGTGCAAGCCGTTCATTTGCATGGGTGCAAGCATTGGCATTAAGTGTTTGCTCTTTGCTCAGACTGTTGCTTGATATGTGATTGTCAGCTCGGTGTAAAGCTTATATCTGTGGTTCAGTGTAATTATGATCTTGTATTGTAAGTCTAGGAGTCGTTCACGGTTGTCAGCATTTTCTATGGTGTACGAAAGACTCCCCTCTAGTCTATCCTCCTGAAAGTGTACAAGAAAAATGCCGATATATAAAATTGTATATTACTGCTAAACACACAAAAAAAAACAACAATGTGTGTAATAAAAGCTAATATGTTGAACACTTTTCCAGTAGTTTCAAGTATTATATGGTTGTTAAATGTAGATTTTCACCAGGAAAAAAATTTGTTGTCAGAAACAATTTGCAAAATTTGGCAAGAGCACTGCAGCATGTTTGAACCACTATTTTCAAAAGTGCAATGGGGGACATTAACCCCCACCTGCCATGTGGATCGTACACCTTGGAAAGTGTTGACAGTTGTGAATCACCCCTTATGTGATCTGTAAATGTTGAAGACAGTTGTATCACTTCGTTTTTGTTGTCGTCACCTGCAATTTCCATTAAGTTATTCATACGTTCGATCAGTTTATGTGAGTTATTCATAGTGTAACTCATTTTGGTCTAATAGACTCTGTATTTCAGTAGGTGCTTGAGTTGTGCGAGTCCACTAATCAATTTAGTGTAGATCATGTCCATCACATTTACATATGAGTTTAACGTGCTGCTTTTTCTGTAGGCAGTAGCTGGCGAAATGTGACTTTTGCTTTCACTGCATAGATAAAGAGCATTTCTGTGGATGCATTACTGTTCTTGTGTGATTGTTTTCCTGTGATTGTTAGACCTTTGCATTGTGACACTTGTGAGAAATTGGAATTACTGGTATCTCTAGCCTGTGTAACCATTTAAACACTATTTGCTGTCACAGGATATAGACTTGAGCTAACACTTCTGACAAGGACGCACTAGCGGTCGATTATTTTTTAGTGGTAAGCTAAGTAAAATCCCGTAATCATAAGTTGAGAATAGGGGATTAGTCATAAACCTGCTGGTAGGCCACCATTACTTTCTGTCAGGCCCCCTGGGCATAACTGCTCTGAGGCCAATACCAAAGTATACTGCTCGGTGATAGAAGCACATAGATGTGAATAACTCGTGCAAGGTTACTGCGCAGTGGCGTCCAGCAGGCAGTCGAGCCCTCAGTCTGTTGATCACACATCTGATTCTCTATGGATTGCATCACCACATGACCTGATTTCTCATTACAGTGTGTAATTGTTATTTCTTTGCCATTGATCAGCTGTCGAAGGCATTCTGTTTTCAGGCTGTACATGTATCCGTGATCATATACTAAAAGTATGTGAACGTGATCTCTTGCAAACTGCTTTGGGAATCCACCAGATTTACTGCTTCGGAGTAGTCAGGAACAAAGGTGAGATGATTAGATTTTGAGGTCAAAATGTCAAAGGTTAAGATCATGGCGAGACCATATATGGTCAGAAAAAACACTTAATGGGAATTTTCAAGGTCATGCGTTCAAAAGTCAGGGTAAGAGACAGTCTTTCCTAGGAAGGCATACTGGTCGACACTTCACCATCAAGGATCATCTCGTTGATTATTAATCCTTACAACTCTGTGGGCTGATATTTCGGGCCATTCTTACACATCAAATTCCTTTGAACTGGTATGTCGCCTTACCACGTGTCGATGTATTCCTGCTAATTTGTATTCTGGTTTCATAAGTTGCAGTATTTTTGCTGTTTTGGTCATAGAGCAGATGGATAGGCCAGAGTTGTATGATCTGTTGCATGGGAGCCAGGGTGGAAAGGGTTGATGAGTCTTTTTCCTGGTTGTATTTTGCCGCTACAGTGCATATTGCAATACATAATTTGCAGTTACAGATAGCATCTAGTAATGCCGAGTTTTAACTGCTGTTTAATATGTACGTGGTTTACATTGGGTTAATATTGATGTCAGTCTCTGTTGATTTGAAGGCTGTATGAATGTTTAATATATCACTTGTGTTATTTATCACTGCTGTTTATGGTAATTTGTAGTCATATCTATTTCTTGTTTTATTATTATTGGGGTTTAACTTAATCCCAGTATTTCTGAGGTGCATGTGACGTAGGTTTATGTGTGTGTAGTGTAATATTGCTGCATAAGTTCTAATGTGACTTACTTGTCACTTTCACTATTATGGCCAAAGTAATTTGCCAAACCATTGTGCTATTTTTATAAGACTTTCTGTCATTTAATATAATCATGTTGTACACGAATGTGTTATTGTCGGACACTGTCAGAATATTATTTAAATACTCCGTCAGTGGCAGTGTGCTGTGCGTAATCAAATAATGAGCTGTGTGGTCAGTGATGTCGTTCAGAATATCCGTACAACTAAAAGCGTTCATATTCTGTGGCTGGGAAACCTGTTATTTTGTATTTATATCATGAAACAATGCTGATTTGTGCTTATTGTATAAGTGTATTTTAAATATTATTTATCACAAATGTTATAAAATTTGATTTTTGCATATCTTGTATAGCTGGACTGATTGCAGTTCCCACCAGTAGCTAGAGGACATAGATATAAATGCATGTCTTCTGCCTGATATACAGAGAAGGAAGTTGAAATATTTTGATTATATTGTAAGGGTGAACATCTTGTGTGCCGCAATTCTCTGTACGTTGGGATGACGAAAAAAGTAAACCAAGAAGACAGTGGTTCAGCAACATTAAAGATTGATTAGGAAATTCATTATCTGAATGCATCATTGATGCACAGGAAATAGACAGAAGTGTACGGAGCAGTGTCTGGTGTTCAGCCTTCGTTAATGAGGGTGAACTAGTCTATTCCCTCCCTGTATAGATCACTAATGTGGTAGTTCCAAACAGCCTAGAATTGAGGAATACACTGCGTCTTAAGAACCCGACCCTTGTTACATATTCAGATACCTCTGTCTGATCTGGATCACTGTTAATTATCTTTGATGCAAAAATAATCTTATAATATAATCTTTACTTAGTTACATTTACTTCTTTAAATGTGACAAAATTAGAGAAGTTAAGAGTTACAAGAATAGCATCGGAAGTGTGAACTAGTGCACTGTAATGGAGCTGCATATCAGCATGGCAGATCACACTTTGATTTTCAGTATTTATTTTTAAGAAGTTAGGTTTTCTGTGACTTATGATTTTTGATTTTCTGCTAATGTCCTCTTAGGTAAAATGGCCAAGTATTGTATGATGTGCTATGCTGTGTTACTTCTTTCTAAGCTAAACAACTATACCCATCAGGTACGATGTATTAGCTGCTGCTCTGGTTGCTAACAGAAAGAATTCTGCTGTTCCTTCGTTTTTAACAAATCTTGCAAACAGTGAATGTATTTAAGTGAAGATTACGTAATGTTTCTGTGTACCATTAAGATATTGATGTATGGCCACATTAGAAGAGTTATTTGAACATGTAATAGAGTCTGCTTTTAAGATACAGTGTAGTTTTGCTTTATTGTTAAATAGCTGTTAGGCTCTCTGACACTGAAGGATAGGTTAGGAAATTTTTGTATTCCAAGAATTTATTATACACCGTTTTGTCATATGGTTTTATATTAAATTTGTCGGCATGTAGAAGGTCGTTCTGCATAGTTGAATAGGCTTATGTATTGCACATGTTAATGGTTGTTAATTGCGTACTTTTCATTAGTTATTTACAGTTTTAAAGTTATATTTTGCATACACTGCCTGTTGTGCTGTTTAGATGAGTGGTTATTATAAGTAGCTGATTATCAACACACCGTTTGTCGCACACAGACTCTCACTTTGTATTGCCATTGTAGCTTTGATGTTAATACTCTGTGCTGTATTGTCAAATAAACTGATCTGTTTTCATTTTGGTTTCTTGTACGCTCACACACACACATCAGTTGTTGGCAGTGTCACGAGTATCTTAGTATGTCCGCATACTTTCTCAGTTTCTGACGCTAACAGAATTTAGAACATCTTTTAAAGGTTGTTGTCAAGCGTGGATTCCACCCAGAAATAAGTTTTGAACACCATAAGATGGTGTTCAATAAGATAAGGTGTTTAATAAGATAAGGTGTTTAATATTAAAACGTGTGCTCGGAGTTAAGTGTAGTTTGAGTGGAACAAATGCAAATGTCACGTGATCCACCAAAATGCAAGCTTAGAATACGTCTACACGAATACGCTGTATAAAGATCGAGTGGTAATCGTCTTGTTCAATACAGTGTCCTAATGTCCAGCTAATGTTTGCACTGGTCATTACAATCACACAAGGTCATAAACATATTTACTTTGTATGTGTTTTTCTTTTATCCCTTTCGTCTTTCCTTCCTTTCTTTTTTCCCTACTTACCTTCCCTTCCCCCTCTCTTTTCTCCGCCGCAAATGTGGCTCCCTCCAATCCAGCTAAGGGATTTGGGAGATTTTGCAACCGAGCCCCGGCCTCAAAAGCTCTTTGGTGTAATTAGAGCCCAGAGAACGTGCCTGGTGGCTGCGAAATTTAAAAATTGATACAAACTCGTCGTTTTGCAATGCACTGTTGTTCTTCCAGTGACTATCACACCAAGCATGAAGTCCAAGTCTTTTTGATTGTCTATCGCATATGCGCATTGAGACGATCCGATTTTGTGCTCGTAGGTTCAATAATTCCGGATTTTATCCGACCAGCTACGCGAGGTCGACCTCAATTTCTCTTGATTCTTGAATCCAATAGGCTTACAGTGTTTGTTTCGCTCTTTTGCAGTCTTCCGTGCGATGCACACGACCAAACAAAACTATTCGTTGGCTTGGATGTAATGTCATCGCAAAAAGGCAGCGTGGTATTACTGTTAGGTGAAATTTACGCGCGTTCGATCGTCCCTGAGTTTTCACATGACTATAGTACAGAAGAAGACTAGTCAGTCGGAGTTCGTATATAGCCTGTCAGATAAGTAAAAGACGTTGATCCTGCAATTAGCTTAATGGTTTAGATAGCGTATTGTATTTTAAACAAGTGATCTTCGACGCCACAGCGTCGCACTGTATGCCTCCGCCACTATAGCAATCACACACCGTTGACCTTGAAAACCTTTACAGCAATGTCACTTCACTTGATGAATATCTGTGACTGACAAGTTTCATTGAAATCCCTCCACTAAGTGCAGAGATATTGCGTCACGCCAACTGACGGGCGACAACCTGAAAACATACTACCTCAACCGCCTATTGTTGGCGGAAGCATAGGGAGGATCTTATTCGTGATCGCTCTATCAGGTTCATTAATTTATTGGCCCATCATGGTTTTTGCGTTTAGCGTTTAGGCGATGTCACTGTTGTTTTATAGAACGGACCTTAACAAGACAACAGAACTCCATGCATCACAAACCTATAGAGAATTAAGAGCTCTGCTCTGGAGCCGAACGTGATGCTTTCACGTATCGTTTATACAGTGGTTAGGCGAACAGTCATTGATGTACGCATGCCGATGCGCTTGCTGTTCGCCGGCTGTAGCTGACGAGAATAGACCGCCAACTCCGAGCATCCGTCATCGTCCGCATGACCACCGATCGTCCACGGCCGCCTATGTATAGTCGACGGCGAGGCGGGCGCCGGGGAGGCGGCGCCGGCGTAGAGGTGGCTGCTTGACCCGGCTGCACGGTGGGTGGCACTGGCTGCCGAGCGAGCACGCGACCGCTCCAGCGTCAGTGCTTGCGTCTTACTGCGTGGGAATTGCTGCTGCTGCTGGTGCCGCGCGTCGTCGTTCGCCAAACGCGATCGAGAATATCTCGTATTTGTTTCGTTATTTCTGTAAGTACGTAGTTTATGTTTTCGCCAAATAGATAGAATTCAGAAGCATATTTAGGCCGACCGGCGTAAGGGCTTTATATTTTTTCCTTTTTTTCTTCCTCTTTTTAATCGCTCCTAATTTCAGAGATCGCAGAGAGACCCCGCCCAAAAATATATACTGTTAGAGTGAACTTGAAAAATTCACTAAGACATTTGGTCGATCTGTCTCATAAATTTTAGAGGGCGATCAAAAAGTCCGATAGGTCTGGACGTGATGTTGGACACCCGTGACCGTCACCTTTGCATCGCCGTGGTTTCGAATTGCAGCAATCTTCCGAAAATATGAAACAAACTTGTTAAGCGTCGATGATCGCCCCGTGTCACTGCCAAATATGATGCGGTTCGATCCACTCGACTCTGAGCATAAAGCGCGAGAATGTTGCCAATAACTGGAATATGCAATTTGAACAAAGGATAGGTAGAAAAGGTGGCAATAATAATCTAAATAGAAAAAGTAACGTTACAGGTGGCCTCGGATGGCTATAAAGCGTTAATTGACCACATGTTCCAGTTATGACTGTCAACATTATGTTTTTATTAGGCTGCCCGACAAATGTTGAAGATCTTCTAAAATGCTGCTGTCTTATTTTGACACCCGATCTCAAATCTCCCAAACGGCCAAGCAGCGCTCCATCAAAAGTAGGTTTATATCATAGGTTTGGTTCCAGCTCCTAGGCTGAATTGGTAATGCTTCGCTTAGACATTTCACCGATCCTTCCGTAATTTTACAGAGGTCAAAACGTATTTATTTTGTCTCGATTTTCGACCCAAATCGCCTTTGAAGCGTTTTGGTTTCAAAACGGAGCAACGTATCGGAAATCTAAAACATACATTGGCAGCTTAGATGATTCGCCTAAAAATTGACTCGAAAATTTCGCCCATGCTTTCCCCAATTTTTACACTGGAGTAAAAATGCGAAATTTGGTTTTTGAGCCCCCTGGTTTTGCAACAGAGCAACATATTGGAAATCTAAAACAACCCTATACTCTGGAGCAGTTATGATGGATCTATGTCCTCACAAAATTATTTGTTTCATTTCGCTCCACGCACCCCAGAGAATAAACCCTGACAGAATTGTCCTCCCGGAAAAATCTGGTCGGGAAAATTGAGTATTTGTACGGTCATCAGTGACTCAACCGCGGGTTATCGGGTTTTGCTGCAATTTGGTGTGAGAATGCAATACTGGTCCTCGGAGGCCGTGGATTGTGAAAATCCATTTCCGATCAAATCCAACATAGCGGACGGCTCCTAAAGTTTCAATCTTCCAATAGCAATAATTCCGCCGCGGATTGTTCGGTTTAGCTCAAATTATTGTCCTTTTTTAGGAAATCGGGGTCGCTGAATCTAAAGACAATCCAATTTTTTTGACTGGAAGCTCGAAATAGTTTCTGCGCATGTGCAGAAAAAATTAGGCCAAAACACTGATAAATGCTCGCCGATTGCTGCAGATGAATATCCCTTGCGGAATTGTTACCTCCGCCAAGAAAGTCGTGTTTAACCCGGCGTTTGTCTGTCTGTCTCTCTGTTAGCAACTTTATGTAAGCACTTTCAGGAATTCACAACGCAAACGTAATCCGATCCAAAAACCGCATTTGGACGTATAGTTAGCTACCTAGTGTTACCTTACCATCCTTCATGGTTAGGCACAGTGAGTATACTGGCGGTGGTCTCATGCGAGTTCTGCGTAACAGTAGGTCGAGGATCGCCTATAGTTGGTTAAAGGCGATGGCAGTTAGTCTAACTTAGTCATCCGGCCGACGTGGGTCGTACGACGGCATAATCGGGTTTAACCCTCGCCAGCTGCAGGCTACGGATATGCTCCTAGGCCTACACTACGCACTTTGAAGTCTGATATAAGGAATCTTTTCTTTTGATCGCTTTATACAATACTGCGTGCAAGCGTTGTAAGGATCGATAAATATCAGACCAAGTTCAAGAAATATACGTCTAAATACTACAGTGACTCAGCAATCAGAATTCTCGTCGGAAGACCTTTCAATGTTATCATCACTTTGGACGTTTTCTTCGATTTCGTCCATGCACGAAACTTATATCATAGTGCATTTTAATAACGTTCTTGGTTGTTGGACATGCTGTACATTTTTTGCCAATTTTATTAACGTATATTTATTTACAGTGCAGTTATTGATGTTGCCAGCATCAGGTTTACCCTCATTTAACACGGTGATTCGTAATTATAGAAATTTATTCCTGTGTGTCTGGAGCAATCATAGCAATGAAGTGGTGAAATTACTTCGATGTGTGTGTGTGTCCGTTTGCATTTTTGTGAGTTTTACTGCGCTTTATTGAACATCTTGTATTGCTTTTTTTTCTCTCTTTTACTTATACTGTCTATCTATCGCATGTCTCTTATTTATGTTTATGGGCCTTGTTGCCTGATTTAAATAAAATGATGATGATTTAGTCCTCCGAGCTTTGTTCTTCGACTACGTTCATAAAGTTCAAGACGCGAATACGGTTGATGAAATCGGAACGTGACAACTGTGCTGCGTGATGTGACAGAGTTAGTGATCGAGCGAGCGACGAGCAGGCAAGATGGCGCAGCTAGCGGCGTTCAACACGATGACAGCCATCAAGAAGAAACTGCACGGCATGAAACAGAAACGCGAGGAGGCGTTTGACCGTGCTGACCAACTCGAGCAGAAACTCATCGAACACCGCGCAATCAGCGAGAAAGTAAGCCAAGCAGCCCTGACTGCCGTGTCATTGATGCTGCAGACCAGTTCTTACAGGTCCAGCAGACTGGGTTTGTCACATTGGGACCCCCCTTACGCCATGCATAGACGCGTTTGCCTAGAGTTGTATTGTTGTAGCATGGTGGAGTGGTCCTGGTGGGATTCAAGCCTTATCTGAAAGACCAGGGACCAGCTGGCTTCCTTCAGTGCTTTGACACTGTTGGTTTGGTCATCTGACCTGTAAAAATCGTCCCAGATATGACCTATAATGTGTTTGGTGGGACGTTAAACCTTGCTCAATCAATCAATCATTGATGCTGCAGATCAGTAGCGTCGTGGGGGTTTTTGGGTCCCGCTGGTCTCCTAGTATTTTGTGTAAAACGGCCAACTAATCAGATTGTGAATAACTGAGCTGCAAAACAACACATATGTAATATAGCTGGCGTTTCTGCTGTCGCTAACTCACAGACAGAGTTCGACGATTTCATTTCACTTTGCAAACGCCTTTTCTAATGAAGAAGGTAAACGCGATCCCATCACCCATTTGGCTCTCTAATGTCGGTCGGTAGGCCTATAAACCACGCATCGGCCGCACCGGCCGCAACGTCCGCACCGGCCATGCACTGTCCGAGAACGGCGCAGTCAGCGTCAACGTATTGACTGCGATGACTCGTGTCGACGACGCCTTGTGCGTACTGCACCAGCACATTGTTCATCAGAATGTCGTGAACACGCGATCAGACTTAGCGCCGTTGAAGTAGAACAACATTCATGTCATGATATGTACCGCGGTGTGCACTTTCGACGCCGGTGTGTGATAACCTGCGTTCGGTATTTTCATACTTGATGAGCAGAATTAGCGTTTAATATCCGTGAAGAACAAAGGAGTTTTCTATATGATACATCGTATCCGTAAGCCAATTTCGACTACGTAAAAGGCCAGTGCGTTCCAAATCGTCATACGCGTCTTAGACTTTGACGAGCTAAGATGAGCTGATGCCATTGATCGAAATCGAGTCATGTGGGATGCAGCAAAACTGTCAATATGGCACGTCACGCCCATCGTGTGACATTAACTCGTTTTTCTGCACGCCAACGGCACAAAAACGGGTCAAACGCGGTAGGCGTCGCCATACGAAGACAGCCCATTTATGCGTGACGCGCTGACGCGTACAGTTGAACTTGCATTTGAACTTGAAAACGTCAAATGTAAAACAAGAAGCTCCGCTAGACCGCTACTGCGAAGAGCACAGCGCGTCCTTCGTGCTTATTTGATCGCTAGGGTGATTCCCTGCGAATATCGCCGTGATTGATATATCACTGAAAACTACATTCTTTGGGCTACATTTCACTCGCAGAATGTATCGGTGTATCTTCAACCACTTTTACGTAGGTCCCAAAAGCTAGCGAATTCGGCGAATTAACGCAAACTACACGGCCATTACGCCGTTCAAGGTCATTCAAGGTCACCGATTTTGGTACCAATCGAAAGCCCATATGCGACTTCCTATTAATGATTAATAGTAACTACTTACCTCCTATCTTGCAGCGTTTCCAAGTTATGGCCGATTAGTGGTCAAATTTTCGCTGTCGACGTGGGAGTGCCTCACTTTAACGCCCCCGCTGGTGGGGCGGGAGCGGGGGTGATCCCCTGCGAATATCAGGATAAACTTTACCTCTCCAGAAACTAGAGGGATTGTCCTACCAGATGCTGAAAACTGCACGATCGTATCTTCATTCGTATGGACAAAAGACCGGAACGTGCCGGACAGACAGAGAGACGGACAGACGGAAATGCTCTAGCTAGTACAGAGCTCTGCATGGCAAGCCATGCGGACGCGCTGTAAAAATTGATGATAATGGGGAAGAAGTTCGTACTGAGCTTATCAAGAGATCGATGATTCCACTCTCGGCCTAGCGCCGCTGCACAGTAACCTTGGGCAAGTTATTCACACCTGCGTGCCTCTGTTACCAAGCAGTATCATTTGGTACTGGCCTAGCTAAGAGCGCGCGGCGGTGTTTTTACGGCTGGTAAGACAACCGCGGGTCTGGCGGGAAATAATGGCAGTTTACGGCTAGGTTTATGACTACTAGCCTATCATCTGTGCTACCGGTATGACTGCCTTGAGAGTTGAGTCTGGCATCAGCCACGAACCCTACTTTCGATCTACGAGTATGGAACCATCGTACGTTAGGTCTGCATGTCGTACCCCTCCCTTCTCCGTTCCTTTTCCCCCATTTGCCGGTTACTCAACATTTCGTCGACAAGTGGCATTTTTATAGAGGGCGAGAGGAGGCGTGACCCACTGGCACTCCGACCCATGCCGAGAGACTGTAGAGCAACTGTTGTCGTACTGGTCGTTGCAGAATCAAGAAGCGATTCTTGTGCTTCAGAAGCGCATCTATCAGATTCAGACCGACCTCGGCACAGCGCAGACACAGTTCGCTGAGACCACCGAGAAGCTCAACACCACCAACCAAGCGCTGACTGCCGTGAGTAGTACACTGGAGTCTGCAGTACTGGGCCTGATTTACAAAAAATCTTAGGAAAAATCCTAAGTTTAGCGTAAGTTTTTCCAAAGTTTATGTTAAGTTTATCGAAAGTTATAAAGTTAAGATTTTCAC
>Ga0049105_1000654_pt1 | contig 12880 bp, 8 predicted proteins | sample WorMetvaBAHAMAS1_FD_61260 | JGI IMG/M metagenome (GOLD analysis project Ga0049105, IMG submission 61260) | Worm MetaG Olavius vacuus BAHAMAS.1 | ecosystem: Host-associated > Annelida > Digestive system > Unclassified | place: Germany: Marburg | collected 2013-04-09
TTGTAGCAGCCAGTACATGGTGACAGATCAGCACTGAGCGACGGGCGCGCAGATAAAGCACAGTACATTGTCAGATCACATCAGGGAACGACGACCGGAACAGAACGGTCTTCAGTTCTCAGCGGAAGACAGAAAGAGAAGGCACGTTCCGAACGTGTTGCGGTAGAACATCCAAACCCGTGCGGCAGCCACTGGGAATAAAAAGAGTGGTTGGCGGTATGCAAGTTCTGCGTCTGACTTCGTCTGTGTCTGCACCATATAGAGGAGTATCTGGAGAATATACATCTACACGCTGTAGAGTCGAATATTGGTCTCTAAGCTGATAGGGGAGCTCCATAATTACTTGTGTACAAAATAGTTACCTGTACACAAGAATTTCTTACCTGCGTGTAAGTGCTACGTGTGAACAACAGTTACTTACCTGTTTACAGGTGTTCATCTTCTGGCTGTACGGCGTGGTGTTCAAAGTGGCGCCGTGCACGCTACTCACCGTGCTCAGTTCGCTGCTGATCCGCGCCATGAGGCTTCGCGCCGGCCGTCGCCGCACGAGTCTTGGTCTCGTCGGTCGTCGTCGCAAGTCGTCGTCGTCGACCTCGCCGAGCGACGCCTGTGACCGTCGTACGACGCTGATGCTTGTCGTGGTCGTGCTGTCGTTCGTTCTCACCGAGCTGCCGCAGGGCGTGCTGGCACTGGCCAGCGCCGTTGACCAGCGGGTCTTCGAAAACGTCTACGTACCTCTCGGCGATGTCTGGGACGTCCTGGTCCTTGTCAACAGTTCGGCGAACTTCATTCTCTACTGCGCCATGAGTGCGCAATTCAGATCGACTTTCAAGCGCGTATTCAGCTTTCGCTCTGAACGCGGCGCTCGCCCACCAATCGACGGACAACTTGACTAAACGTACGACAGTTTACGTGACCAAATGCAAATATAAGCTTATCATCTTTTCTGTATGAATAGTCTTTCCATGCTACGACCATTTATTATTTACGTCCTAAACCAAAATATGCGTAATATTCTGTTTGCTATTTGGGTGTAAATTGCGATTCCTTGAAATTGTTCGTCTTTTACATGTCTTGTTGCAGTTGTTATTAAAATACAATCAGCATTATTTCTGACCCTCGCAAAAATATTCCCAACAGAGTCTAAAAATTACTATACAAATGTAAAGTGGGCACGACAGCCAGTCACTGCAGTGCGCAATTTAAATTTCTAAATTTTTAGATTATTTTAAATTTCAAATATTTTAATTTAAATTTTTTAAATCCATCATTTGCGGCCGGCAAATAGTCGTATTACTATTACTACTACTATCGCTGCTGCTACTAGTAGACTACCGGTATAGCGTACTGATAGTAAACGTCGGCGTAGCCAGGGTTTTCTCTGGGGGTGCACTTTTCCTGAAAAAGTTGACGACCTTTTTAGTAGTTGTCCTCAGCACACAGGCTACAATTGCTAAATTACCTACTCCCACCCTCCAACTCTCCCCCGCCCAGCAGCAAAAATTTCCTCCCAAATTTGACTTCTTTTGCTCCGCCTGGGGTGCACTTACAACTAAACCTCTATAAATTATGCCCCCCCCCTTTTCTCCGCACCAACTGAAACCCCTGGTTACGCCTATGGTAGTTGTAATAATGCATTAAAATAGTTGCAGTTTAACCGCTGATTGTGTGTTTCACCACGGCATATTTTGGGACTACAGTGTAGTTATGTTACAGTGGAAAGCCAATAGGAATATATCGTCGACACCATCGCTGATAACTCCGAGTGACAATTATTTATTTATTAAAACAACAAAGGGCTCGAAGAGCCTCTTACAGGTTGCTAAAACATACAACCAACAAGCATTACATGTATACTGTTCACAAAATAGCGGTTACGTCAAGTGAACCAACAGAAATAACAAGACATATTCCAATGAAAATCGCACTAACCTTCCAAAATCATTATTTACACAAAAGTAGAGGTGTGCATCATACGGAAATTCCTATGGGTCCCATGGGAATCCCATGGGAATGGGAAGCATAGACTGAATTCATGGGAATGGGAACCGGAATGGGAATGTTGGACAGGAAATGGGAGGGAAATGGGAATAGTAGTCTGGAAGAAATTTCCGTTAGTCGCGTTCGTCATATTTATGGCATTATATTTTTCAATGGGCAACCCTTTCTTCATAGCAATCTTGCGTGATTTGACTGTTTTGTGGCTCACTAGAGAACTCGCGTGTTCGTACTTTGTAGGTAATATATTGTCGTTAGATTTGCATTGCATATTACTATTTTACTAATCTGGCACTGAACTGTTTTTGATGCCTTCATGGTTTTTCGGAAGTGGTTCGGGGGATGGGACAAAGTAGCAGAATTTAAATGGGAATGGGACTAAAAATATTAATACACGGGAATGGGAATTGTAATGGGAATTGACCAGTGGGAATAGGAGGGAATGGGAATACTGATTGTGTTTCCGCACACCTCTACGCAAAAGCTGTTGGTCATACAGCATAACATTTTTGTGTGCTAAAAGCATTGAATTTGACCAGCACTTTACTCAACAACGCTGACACATTCATTCACGACCAGGAGTGGATCTTGATTTTCGGAAATGGAGGGTTTAGCCACAGCCCTGGTTTAGCTATGTGCCCCAATCGCTGGTAACGGGATCCTGCGAGTAAAGATAGCAGAGCTTTTTGCCGATAATTATGTCACTTTCTTATCGAAATCGTGATTGTGTTTTTTTCACTTAACATAAACACAAAAATGTAAGTGAATAGATATCTATCACCCAAATATCAGAACAGACGACGTGACCTTGACCTTTGATCTCTTGACCTTGAACTTTTACAGCACATCGAGTGTGATTGGAAGAAACGTCCAACTACATTGTTGATGTTCACTGTTCAATTGCACACTGCACAACATCAGGGGGCATAATCCCTGTAAACCTCATCTAGATCGGCCCCGTGATGATGCCCATAAAATTATGTATACATCGTGAGTAAAAACAGCCTCTGTTCATTTTACTATAGTATCTACCTGTGTTGACCGATTTCTACAATATTTGGCACAGAGTATACTTAGAAAATATGCAACATAAAAGTTACTGATTTGCCCACCTCACCTACACAATGTTGCTGCACTACCTTGAGAGAAATTAATTTCTAGTTTTCAGCTTATTGCACGTTGAGTTTTCGTCGGTACAGTGGCGGCGCTACACCAGGGCGCACCATGCCAAATGACCTGGCTGGAAGATCCACCGCCCTGGCTCAAGCCCTGGCTCCGCCCTGCCTAGCCCTGCGTATTGCTTTGCTTCGGTAACAGTGTGAACAGAAAATAAAAAATGTTACCATATCTGACCGCTTTATTTGTTTTTTTTATTTTGACAGTGAAACGGCCTGTGTTTTGAGGGCGACAACTGAAAAATGGTTGCCAACTTTTTCTGAGGAAAAAGTGCATCCGGGTGAGCTGGCTGGAGGATCTTCTGACCTCGAAATGACCTGGCTCCTTAACTGCGCTGGCGCCGCCACCGCTTCGGTAGTAAGTGGGTGGCTCTGAAAAGAGCCGGTTTCTTGGTGCTGAGATGAGGATGCAGACTTGGAGACGGACAGTGTTGCTGCAGGTGCTCGAAGTGACCACCACTGGTAGCCACGCAGGCAGTCAAGCTCTCACACCCAGCGTCTGCATTCTCATCTTGTTGGCCGCTGAAATCTTTCCCATATTGAGCGTAGTGTAAAATTAGAGAATAATGTTCGATAAAAAGAACTGTTATTATTTTGGTCTGCGTAATTAGTGATGTTATTAATTATTCTGTTGATAGGATGGTGCTCGTAAGTTTGAATTTAAATGAGCACCGTATGCCGCCTGATACCGTATCCGTATGAACATTACACATACTGCAAAATGAGGGTTTTTCGTGATTAAATCTGTATAAATTAGTCATTTTCAGATATATTTCAACAAACGTTGGTGTAAAAGTGTGTATTTTATTGTTCAACAGTTGTGTAAAATTCCATTCAAAGATTTGCACGTATTGCTGAAACATGAACAAGAAACTCATCAGCAGATGAGATAGCGAACGTGAACTTTTTACGACGACATCTACCCTACCAGTAAAGTGTTGACTGCAATACCACTCACGTTATGTAGTGAGTATTATGCGAGTAACATATACGAAGACGATACACGTACTACAGCCCACAATAGAGTTCACTTCGTTTATGGAAAGCACACATGTCCACAGCTGCCAAATGAGACTCTTACAATTATAGACTCGCGCATAGGCCTAAATAGCGCCACAGGTTCGTCGCAAGACATGTCACAGTGTTACTGTAGATAAAATGGAAAAATACGGTATGCCATAACCCTACCGCAACATAGCTAACCTAAAACCTATCACTAACGTGTTTCTAGTGTGTATATTTTCCGTTCTACAGTCTCGCAGACGATCGCCTACATCAACGCGTGATTTTGCATTTGCTATACGCCAAAAAATTACCGACTGAATTAAGAAATAGCCATTGCAAATACGTCCTTCCCCAGTGTAATATTGATGTTTTTAAACGATCGTTTGTTAATTGGTCCATCTTTAGTTTGTAATTGTTGTGTGTTTATTTCTTTTTCTTTTATTTGCTATGCAAGTGTCGCTGTATCATTCATGTATCGTCAGTTGTATAGGCCTATTCATGCACGTCTGTTGCTTGAATTTTAACAAAGTATCAGAATCAGTATCAGTATTTACACAGTTTATACGCTAACTGTTTACCTCCAAAGTTTCCCTACTCAATACGGAAACGAGGCTCTCTGAAACAGTAAGTAAATATTGCCCTACGTAATTTGTCCTCGATTTTCCGTAACGCACTCGTTCTCGGTAACCTCCGCGAATATCACAATAAATAATATATCGTTAACAACTACATTCTTTGGCCTACATTTCCGCCGCAGAAAGTGTTGATGTATCTTCAACCACTTTTACGTAATCCGTCCAGAAAGCTGCCGAATTCGGTGAAATTACGCAGAGGTTAGGGCTAGTTAGGGCTATTACGCCGTTCAAGGTCATCAAAAATCACCGAGTTCGCTACCAATCGAAAGCGCATACGCGACTTCCTATTAGTAATTAATTGTAACTTACCTCCCATCTTGCACCGTTTCCGAGATATAGCTTTGGAAAGGTTCAAAATCGCTATATTTTGCTACCCCTGGGACGATCTCCGTTAATTTTTTATCGAAAGTTCATAGATGGCCTGTGTACCAAATGACGTAAAAACATTGCCGAAAATTTCAGTCGGCTGAGTAGGATGCACGAACGTTACAGACGACAGACAGACAGACAGACGGACGGGCGATAGCATATAGCGAACTCGTGTACTTGAGTTCACGAGTTCGCTAACAAAAGTTGAAGACATTGCTTTTTTTCTGACTCGCCCTGTAGAAAAGTTCAGTGAACTCGTGTGGGGTGACATCGGCAAAATGCGCTGTTCTCTCGTATACATATCGGCATTTGTCGCGCACCTGTCGCTCGACAAGAAGGTCGTGAACATCGTATACATGTGTAGTGGACTAGTCACGATTACAAGTACGTTGATAAAACAGAATCTTCTTCCTCTCTTTGAAGTTCAGCGTTCGCCGCATAGCGACGTGGCATCGCATATTCATGTACCTCTACGGAGCTGGCTACAGTCAAATCAAATCAAATCAAATCAAATTTATTCGCCATAAACAAAGTGCACAATAAACAGTTCATAAAATTACATTTTACTTGGCTGGACAGACAGGCGACAGCTTCGCACTTATGTCTGCCCATAAAAACTAAGCCTAAAAGAACAATAAAAACAAATACGCACAAAATGACTTCAATTAACCGATGAATTTACCAAGACAATATACCTCTGTCTGCGAGACAGCTCGCAGATGCGTTGACAGTTATCAGTTTTCAAAATGTTTAAGGGGTTTAGTAGTGTTTCGTTGCATGAACTTTTTACGATGGACGAAAATATTAAGAGTACTAGAGGGCACTCGTGCAGGTTGCTTAAGACCCGGTGCACCAGGGATATTGCCAAATATTTTTTTCTAATAAAGTTACTAGTAGATGGAATTTACTGGATCAACGGACGGTGGATGCTCCCAGCATCAACGCTTTCAAGTCTAGATTAATATATATCAGGGACAGCCGGATGGGCTTCTTCATGGACTAGTCCGCTAAGCCCTAGGCCTTACTGGTTGGGTGACCTGCTGGTGAGGCTACACAAGGTAAATCACAAGGTAAATAACAAGATCGCAAACACCAAAATCACTGCAAACTCTGCAACACCTCCGAGCTATGAAGCGGACAAACGTGTCTTGCATGTATTCAGAATATCATAGTGCACAAGGGAAAAACTGCTATCATCATGAGTGGAGAAAAGGAGGAAGGCACAGAAGTCTTACACATTCGGCGTGACATCCACGCATTTGAAATGCACCTTTATACGCTCTGACGCTGGCAGTTCGATATCTCGAGCGTTGCGAGATCATCCATATTTAATCGAATAGATCACAATATTTTAACACCAAAATTGATAGTTATGCCGACATTTTCCGGAAATAACGACACCTGTGTGATCATCGAGGTCAAGGCCATTCAGAACAACACATAATGCAGTACACGTAATGGCATAACGGATACCTAGCTCGAGAGATCTGATGTGTGAAAAAAAACAACTTAATGATTGCAGACTGCAAAATCCTCACAATCTTGTTTACAATCTGACCGCCTAATGGCGCAGTAAACATGAAAGCTGAACATAATAAAAAGAATAAAGAACTGAAAGTAAATGATAGCAAACCTCGCTGTGAAGATTGTTCTGCTTCACTTTCGTCATCGGACGGATATATTGATGTTCTTATCGATGGTCTCACAGTCTCACGTTCTGATAATAACAAAGTAGAAAACAGCTGCATAGAAGTTTTTGATAACAACTGTAAGTCCACAATTGCATCTCAATGACAGTCATGAATTTACATTGCCGGTTATACATAGTCTGAGTAAGATTAGTAAATGTACTAGCCTATATCTCATAGCAGGTGATTATAATATTGATCTCGATATAAGGCTCATACTGTACCTACAGATCATATAAATAATGTTATTAGTCAGTATTTTTTGCCCACCATTGTGATGCCAACATGTACTTATGATTCCACTGCTACTACCATTGATCACATAAATTACTTTTAAGGATGTAATTCTAAGAGAAATACTTGACCCGGTGACCCAAAATTTCAGGTGGAAGGGGTCGCCCCCACCAAGCATTCTTCTTCTCAGAAAACTAGGCTAAATAAACTTTCGTATGGTATAAAAATCTGGACAGCTCTTTCTTCCGTTTTGTCACAATGCATGCGTTTGACAGACGGACAGACAGACGGACGGACTGAATTCTCATCGCTAGACCGCGTCTCCATTTCATACAGCGCAGTAAAAATGAAGAAAGAAAGAATGAAAGAAAGTTCATGAGTAAAACTTAAAGCCATTCTGAGTAAAATAGGGCGGCCTAATGAAGAACTGAAAGTAAATCTTAGCAAACCTCGCTGTGAAGATTGTTCTGCTTCAATTTCGTCATCGGACGGATATAATGATGTTCTCATCGACGGTCTCACAGTCTCACGTTCTAATAATAATAAAGTAGAAAACATCTGGAGAGAAGTTTTTGATAACAACTATAAGTGCATAATTGGTGCCTTGTATACGCATCTCAATTATGACATTCATGAATTTACATTGCCGGTTAAACATAGTCTGAGTAAGATTAGTAAATATAATGTACTATCATACTATGTCTCATAACAGGTGACTATAATATTGATCTTAGTAAATATAAGGCTCATACTGCAACTACAAATTATATAAATAATGTTATTAGTCAATAATTATTTGCCCACCATTGTGATGCCAACGTGTATATCTGATGCAATTGCTACTGCGTCTAACTCACGGTGATCTCTTGGCGCAGGCTGCAAAATTTAAAGAAAATTCGGGTACAAAAGGTCGTCCCCCACAAGCCATTCTTCTTCTCAGAAAACTAGGATGAATGCTCTTTCATGTGGTATAACAATGTGGGCAGAACTTTCTTTCGTTTTGGCACAATCCACGCGTTTGACAGACGGACAGCTTTCTCGTGGCTAGACCGCGTTGCATGCAATGCATGCATGCAACGCGGTAAAAACTTAACGATTGCAGACTGCAAAATCCTTAATCCTTACAATCTTGTTTACAATCTGACTATCTAATCGCGCAATAAACACGATAGCCGAATATTACTAAACGGAATAATGAGCTGAAAGTAAAAAAGTCTTAGCAAACCTCGCTGTGAAGGTTGCTGTACTTCACTTCTGTCATCTGGGTATAATGATCTCATTGCAAATACCGATGGTTTCATAACTGCAATTTCTAATAATAACAAAGCAGAAAACAGTTAGATAGAAGTTTTTGATAACAACTATAAGTGCATAATGGTTGCCTTTTATAGACATCTAAATTATGACATTCGTGAATTTACATCGCTGCTTAGACAGAGTCTGAGTAATATTAGTAAATATAACATACCATTTCTCATAGCGGGTGATTTTTAATATTAACCCTACTTAATACAATCCCATACTATAAAATTACATAAATATGTTACTAGTCAATAATTTTTGCCCATCATTGTGATTCCAACACGTTTATGTATATCTAATTCCTCTGCTACTATTATTGATCAAATTACTTTGAAGGATGCAATTATTAGAAGAAAAAATTACAGTAAAAAGTAGTAATCTTTTGTTGCGATATAACCGACCACTTGCCTAACATTGCAATGCTTACTGAATGAATGAATGAATGAAAGTGCAGTGATTTAAAGTGTGTTCGAAAACCGACTAGGAGCTGGCTTAGTCTAACACACCATGCAAACAAATCCAGCCGCCGTTGAGCAGAGTAAAATCATTAAATGGTCCCAGAGTCTGTGGAATCAGTCAGATAGGAAAGGAAAAGTCTATGGAGGAAAGGATTTGCTGAAGAGCCAAGTCGAGTTTAGAATGAAATACTGAACGAGTAAGAGAAGATGCAAGCGTTAATAGATTTAGATCGCTCTCCCAGCTCTGAGAATTAGTGGCTACAAAACTGCTGCGAGAAAAAACGGGCATGGAAAATGTATTAAATCTCCAAGTCCGCGCAACGCCCCCCCCCCACTGAACGTAAATCAGAGTCTGGGTCGTAGGCTGATCTTGAAACTCCGACTTAGATATTCCGCCCCCTCCCCTAATTTCTGTGTCGACATTTTCCAGAAATGACGTCATATGTGTGATTATCGAGGCAAAGGCCATTAGCTAGTTGCCTAATTTATGCACGGGCACTCCTATAAAATGTAAATTTTATTGTGTGGGTGCGTTCTGTTAACAAGATGTTACCGTCCGTGAAATTCGCGGAATATAAGGTGCTCACTTTCCTTATTATCCGTGAAAAATGCTAAAATAGTGCAACTCTGAGTCTAACCTAAATTCCTAACCCTAATTTCCAGAGCAAATTGATGAGATAAATCGGAGTGGTATTGTCGAACGGTACATTGTTTTCAAAACACCTGGTTCAATAAAAGAACGCACTCAAACGAGCATCGAAAGCTGGCTGTCAACGAAATGGGTACTGGCTAGCGACCAATCATCTGTCACGTCGTGGCTTGTGCAGCCAATCAAGGAGTTGTCGTCTGCGGCAGGGCTGTGTGCCGGTAGGGGCTGTGCATTAATTAGGCAACTGGCTAATTAAGAACAAAGTACAATGCAATTCAGTAACGGATATGCATTCAGTACATAACGGATGTTAAGCTTGCGAGATCTGATGCTGTATGAAAAACAATTCAACGATTGCAGACTGCAAAGTCCTTATGATCTTGTTTACAGTATGAGAGTCTAATCGCGCAATGATCACGACAGCCGAACGGTAATAAAATGAATAAAGAACTGAGAGTTAATCTCAGCTAACCTCGCTCTGGAGATCGTTGCGTGTCACTGCCAGTCATTGTTCGCTGAGCCGAGACGCCCGTGCCAAATTTGAAGTTGCTAAAACTAGGTGTCCGTCGTTGTGGTAATGCTCTCATCGGCAAGTCGGCTACACAGGTAAATGAAGGTACAGTGTGAGTCAAAAAGGTAGCCTCCCCCTCCGAAACTTTTTGCGATATTTTTACTTACGATGAACCTGTGCAGCTGAAAATTATTATCAGTGGTTAAAGTGCAAAATTAGAGGCGGGGGAACGCTACATTAAGGTTTGGGCCCCTGACAATGGTCGTGTGCCTTTCCGTAGCATTATAACAATCTGAGGTGGGGAAACGCTTTGAGCCATAAATTGGAGGTGGGGGAACGGCGTTCCCGTGCATTCCATTTCACTTTAACCACTGATTATTATCACGATTGTTGTCCAACCATATTCCTACGAGTACACCAATTTGATCCGTTTATCCGAATATTTGTATGAATTGTATCACTTTTGTTAGTACGACCGTCAAATTTTAACAATTGAATTCAGTATATTACGAAATTCACGAATTTTAGTAATAAATAATATCAAACGACATTTAATTGAATATAACTGTCAGTATCTGTTATGTGAATTGTCGCGTTATATGTTCACAATGTCCGCCGTTACGTGACACATGGCATACAGTCGCTTGTGGTAGTCTTTCACATCGTTGTCAACGGCTTTCTCCAGCAAAGCAGATGCACTGAAGTGCATCTTAAAACTCGGGAACTGTTTTTGGCTTTAGTGGCAGCTTGTGATATGACTCCAGCATTGCCCCCAAACCTGATAATCCAGTGGATTGAGGTCGGGTAAATTGGGGTCACTCATCACTTGCGATGAAGTCACGGCAGTTTGACTTCGAAAAACTCGAAACTTGAAATAGTTAAAAACGATGCGTACTCCTAGAAAAATTAACGCCATTTTGCTAAATATTAAGATAAATCAACCAAAATGGGTAAATATGTGACAGTGTGGATATAAAGTGGCAACAAAATGGAAAAATTTCACGGCAATACAGTTAGTTTAAGTGAAGATATTGCTAAAAGTTTTAGAGGACCACTTTTTTGACTCGCACTGTATATAAGCGAATGCACACATACACGATCTCTAATTTGACTGTATCACAGAGCACTGTTTCTTTTTGTCATACAAGTTATAGCGACTCCATTCTTGAACGTATACACGTCAAATAATGTAAAGTGAAGTAGATAAAATACTATCAAGTTATAGTAGGTTTAATTTTTAGACGTCGATGAGCACAGAATAAGGAGGTGGATGGTTATTGCTTTAAACAGCGTTTGCCAGTGTTAGGACATGAGGTAGAACAGTTGTAGTAGTAGTAGTATATTTATTTCTGCAAGCAAACAAAACGTGAAATAACAACATAATAAGTCCTACAAAGCCAGGCAACCAGAAGGGCGAATGCCCATCATGCTGGCCACCTACAAAATAATAAAATAATAGTACTAAACGATATGTTAGTGAAAGAAAGAAAACATTAACCAGTATAGGTAGCAGTGGGGTAAACCTGTTCGGCTGGCAGATGTGGAGGACGCTTTGCTGTGACGGCGCCGTCTCCATCGCACGACAACGACGAAAATGATAACGATAAGGATGATGAGCAATACTGCACCAGCAACTACTACTGCGATCACTGTGACATTGATGCCGTCGCCGCCGCCGCCGCCGGTCGGCGTGATGGTTGTCGTCGCCTCGCTCACGTCAACGATCGTCACATTAAACTCCTACATTCCCGTTCAACCAGTCAGCCACTCACACGATCCGTCGGGTCTCACAGTTGTCAGTACTGTGTTAGTCTTACTGCTAACTCAATCAGTCTATCTTCCATTATTTGCTTAGTAAAAACAGCAAAAAGTATTGTAAAAAACTTAGCAGTTTACAACGCCAATGACGACATCCGCAAACTCGCAGATCTAAAACAGTAAATATCACAAAAGATGAGATTACTTCGCAGCACAGTGACATTTTGGCGATGTGCTGCAAAGTAATATCATTTTTTGTGATATTTGCTGTTTTAGATCTGCTAGTTGGCGGATGTTGTCCTTAAAAGGCGTGGTAAACTGCTAAGTTTTTTTGTACAATAATTTGTTTAAACGATAACATTATTAGCTTGCGTTCATCGCGTTCAGCTTCCTATCGATTTATTTTTTTACTTTTATCATTGGCTCTGTGTCTGTCGTTAAAATAAGTGAATTGTGAAGTAACGTATTGGCTTATTGGCTGTTTTCTGACTTCCGGGATAACTTCGTTTTCCCTTGAGTATAATTCGCCCAATAACAAATTGAAAACGCTATTACGTAATTAACAAATTAACCACTCGAACACACTGCCGTACAAAAACATACGACGATGTCACCGGAAGTAGTTAAAACATAGTGCCGCATAGAGACGTATACTAAATAACTTACACGCCCTATATGGTAGGCCTACTTCTAAAATGCATGCTATTGTGGATATTCCGCGGTGGCAGTCTCAGGCCACGGACTGTGTGGGATAGCTATTGCAGTTAAAATGTAACTAAAACGCGCGTTTTATGCACTATACGAAAAGAAATGAAAGAGCCGAAAAAATAACTCAGGCGGTACGCTTTTTATGTTGACCCGTACAAATCATAGTTGTTCCGCGCGTGCAAAACGCACTTTATTTTCGGCGAAAAGTGCGCGCACTTTGGCACACTTTATTATGTGAAAGCATTTCACGTTTTTTTCTAATTTGAGCTTTAATTGGCAATCTCATGACAAAGTCTTGTGTTTTGAAATTGAATCTTAAGTAATCAAATACATCAGTGATGTTTAAAAACTTTCATAACAGCCTAAACAGCTTAGAGTATCAGTATTCAG
>Ga0049105_1000655_pt1 | contig 12878 bp, 7 predicted proteins | sample WorMetvaBAHAMAS1_FD_61260 | JGI IMG/M metagenome (GOLD analysis project Ga0049105, IMG submission 61260) | Worm MetaG Olavius vacuus BAHAMAS.1 | ecosystem: Host-associated > Annelida > Digestive system > Unclassified | place: Germany: Marburg | collected 2013-04-09
CAATCACAATCACAATGAGGTATTTGTATAGCGCCCCTTACAAAATTGGACAGCGGCGCTGAACAGTAAAAAGTTAATTAAAATGAAGCGGTGCTGCACTATAGTTAAAACACAATTACAGGTTAAAGGTTAATTGTAGGCTACACCATACGCTGCTTTAAACAGGATAGTTTTAAGATGACGCTTGAAAGTTGCGATACAGGCACAGGCAGCGACCAGTCATCTGTCAGGTCGTGGATTGTGCAGCCAATCAAGGAGTTGTTGTCTGTGTGCCGGAAGTTGCTGTGCATTAATTAGGCAACTAGCTTATGGAATGGATGGTGTTTACAAATATGATGATAAATATTCTTTGTTGCGTGTTTTAAGGGGTTAACCCTTTTCCACATGACGTTTGCATGTTGCGTGAATGTACATATTGTGAGTGTGCACATCGGCAGCACGTAAGGAGAACCCTAACCCTAATAACCCTAACTCACACGATCACTGCTTACTCAATAAGTGGAAATGTCGTACGTGTGCGCAAACTCATCTGTGCAACTAGACAAAAGCCGTGTAGAAAAAGAGCTTACCGTTTTAACGTAGCGCGATTTTTGGTTTTTATGCTTTTGATGAACATTATACGTTATATTGTATCATCCTGCCGAATAAAACATAAATACGATCATATAGTACCTGTTGTTATGATTGGTCAGTCGAAGATAAACGCCTTCTTTAAGCGACAGTCTGCTAGCAGCGAGGACCATATGAAGACCGCCGGGAGTGCTTCTGCGCGGCCTCTCAAAAGGAAAGGAGATGAAAATAAATCACAGGTATCGTTTCTTTGTCACTAAACAAAATTATGGTTGACCGCTGATGAAATTAAACTGTATTATTACGTTGTGGATGTTAATACTGTTAACGAAGTGGCTATACACACGGCCGGCCGTGTGAATAGCCATTTTGGTGCTGCTGACCACACGGCCGGCCGTGTTTACATACGCACGTTTTTTGCCTATACCCACGGCCCGCCGTGTGGTCAATGGCATCGTCATGCCGGAAAGTCTTCCAAATCGGTACAGTGCGCTATAACTGGCCCACGTCTGCGCATGTGTCACAGGCCTTCAGCATAGCGCACTGTACCCCAATTCGGAAGATTTGCCGAAATGCCTGTACACGCAGCTGATCCCTATGGCCATGTGAGCATATGCCGGCTTCCGGTAAAATGCGGACCGACAGATCTGCGGATCTTGTAACGAGTAAAATGTGGATGGTCACTGCGGATTTTTTCTGCGTATCTAATGGGTAAAATGTGGATGCGGATTTTTAGCCGACCACTGCAGACTAACAGATTACATTCTTTCAAGAACACAATATCGCACTATAGCGTTAATGCTCATTACGCTACGCAAGCCAGTAGGTAATGTGCGGATTTTTATCCACATTCGGATCCGCATTTTACACGGTGTTCAATCCGCAGATCCGCATTATACCCGTAGCCGCATATGCCATAGTGAACATACCCACAGCAGTCATCTACACACACGGACTGACCGTGTACACACTAGCCATGTGCACTATTAAGTAGTTTATAGCTTTTCTATTTCCACACTGCCGGCCGTTAATAACTCAGTGAAAACATGTTGCGTACCTACTACCACCCGTGTGAGTATGTCTATACCATTTGATTTGCACACGGCCACCCGTCTTGCTATGGGAAATGGAACCTGATAGTGTGATGGCTGCTCCTTTGCTCTGCATGCTGATGATGTACATAAAGATGCATAACTTGCATATAAACTGCAGTGTGCTAATGTCAGTAAATGTATTGTTGTAGTGACACAATTTGATGCATAAGATATACTTGTCTGAATGTCAGTTATTTGGAGCTAAGCAGATTTTATGACATTTACGCTCTAATCTGTTATACTGGCAGTAAAATATCTGGATGAGATATCTGGTGCCGTTCAACATTTTGGCCATATTCAGAACTGTAACCGGGTAGAAAAAACTGGAACCGGAGATCTGGTACATCCCAATTAACAGCTATTAATTTCTGCATCTGTTACCAGGATTACTTTGAAGGTTTGACGTGGATAATATGGATGTGTTTCATATAACTATGTGTTTTTTATGCTCATGCATCAGGATTGTAGTCCTCCAGATCAGAAGAAGCTAGCTACAGACGACACTGTCATTCTTAGTCCTGAGGTGAAAGACAAAGTTATAGCAAATCGACTCACTGCCAAGCTGAAGCTGACTGATAAGCAAACACGAGGTCTTGTTAGAGACTTTGGTCTGTCGTGGTTTGCAGCCTTGGAATCGGAATTCACTAAACCATATTTTCAACAGGTACAATTCTAGATGACAGTGCATAGTGTATACAGTGCATATCTGTCTGTGTAACCTTCAACTTGTTATCTGTCCCATAGCTATAGCATATAGCATGGGACAGATTATAAAATCGGTTTGCGTCTGTCAGTGTATCTGTGTGTCCGTCTGCGAGCGCTCTCACGGTCGCATTTCTTGATCGATTTTCGCCAACATTGGCACACATTTACCTTAACCTTTTTTACCTTTTCCTTCGAGGTGGACTATGTCCAGCGCTGAGGCCGTCCATCAGTTGCGGGCTTGCGGCCCAATGCGCAACCCTGACATAACCAAAGGTTAGGTAAATCTATTTCAAGTTCTTATGAACTTTAAAGAATGCATAACCTCCATAGGATAAAATCCTAATATGGAGTAACCAGCCATCATTGTGGCAATGCGCAGCCCCGAGATAACCGAAAGGCTATATAAATCTCTCCGATGACCCCACAAACCTCAAAAGAGTGTGCACTGTGCGGTTGAACTTGTTGAAGTTCTGTAATAAACATAACTAAAGTTTAGATAAATCTACTTCAAGTTCATCTTATGAACTTGAAAGAATGCGTAACCTCCATAGGATTAAATCCTGGTATGGAGTAACCAGCCACCATTGTGGCAAAATAAATAAAGTGTAAATACCTAGGACAACACTATGTCCAGTTACCAAAGTAAACTAATAAAACTCTAACCCCTATTTTATGGAGTAATACACCGTCATTGTGGTAAAAAAAGTATGACATTACCTGGGACACTATTGTGACTGCAGGTACAAAATTATTAGTACATTTAAGCTGAAACGTTCTACCCGATATACGAGTGTACTTTTTGAGCCTTGCTCGTAACTTCCTCGCCCATCGAGGATGGGACTGACAAAACGGTCCCAGGAGGAACCATAACTTGTTGGCCCGCCACCACTGCTGTGGCTCTGAAATGGCTAAAGAAGCCATAAATGGCACAGATACCGTAAATTCACCAGTCGCTTATAATTCCGGGAGCCCCGGTGTCAACTCCTCAGAGTGCTCGCAAGTAGTGCTACCACCAAATGCCCTGCGAACGCATGCTCTGAACAGGGTCCCCGGAGATTTTAGCACCCCCATAGCCGGGTTCTGAGGGCCAGACTAGGAGACTCTTAGTAGACTCCTCCCCTTTAGATTCCTAAAAAACGGAATCTGCAGGATCCTCGGAGCCTGTAAGCCACTTCAGGGTGGTCCCCCGTCGGTGGGGTGGCACAGACGTAAGAACCTCCAAAAGTAAAAATGAGTATTGGGAGTCATATTGCATACCCCTTACCTATTTTGCCCCCAAGGCCCCCGCTTTAGGCCAATAGGTCCTGAAAATCCATGCAAGAAATATTAAGTAATCTTATATATGCCTTAAGTATACGCGAATTGCCGAAATTATCACGTCTTTAAAGAAATTGGGGTTGAGGAACACGATAGTGAGGTCAGATTTTAGACCGGAAGTGGAAATACGGCCGTTTCGCGCATGCACAATGAAAAATATGCAAAATAACCCTTATTTATGGCCGAATTTCCGAAATTTCCGAGCCCTAAAGGAAATCGGGGTCAAGGAACCCGATGGTGACGTCAGATTTTAGACCAGAAGTGGAAATACAGCCGGTATGCGCCTGCGCAATGCATCCGGCCCTCATTACTGGAACAGTTTGTTCATTGTGGACTAGGCTGTGGGGCAGATACCACGTTCCACAGAACATATTTCTAGTTTTTTTAAGAATTTTCACAAAGTTGATACATGTGCCACTGGTGAAACTTAAATGGCAGAAGAGGAAATAGATGAATGTGTTGAAGAATTGTTATTGGAATTCATAGCTAATAAAGTACACACATTGTGATATAATATGATATGCAAGCATTTAACATACAATCAGAAGAGCTGACGCAGCTGATTTCGTCTGACACTCGACATCGGAACAACAATTAATAAATTAATAAGAACCAAAACACTGATGAGCAGAAACATCTGTAAAGCAGCCATGAAGCACACAGTTATCTTCTCTTAGTTTATCACTGGAGACTGAAAATGTAATTTTTTTATTTAGCATTTTGTAGAAAGTTGTAAGTACTGTTTTGAATATACTCTGAAATGATTGTATGTCTAGTACCGGTGTGTGAAATAAAATGCTTTTACTGTGAGACTTACGTGTGCACATTTTGGGTCGGTTTTGATGGATGAAGTCATTTTTTTAAAATTTGCACTTTGAATATGGCTAGAATTAGCATCCCATGGTCTGTGAAGCTCAGCTGGTGCAGCTACAGCTGTATCAGCATTCTCTGTGAAGACCTATAAACCCAGTAAACTAGGTCAGACTGACCTAGTTTTTGGTTTGTGATCAGAGTTCATCACTTGATCTGTGCATACAGGATTTCAAGTCTCTGCATTTAGCTGTTATGATTTGTGCCACCCTGGTTTACACACAGGTACAGAGTGACAGACAGAGAGTTTTGACCATTTGTATCGTTAAGTCACTGAGCCATTTGAGCTAATAAAAACGATTATTCCAGTATTTTGGGTTACTTCTGCAATCTGCAAGTCTCATTATATACAAATATGTAATATGTAAATTTCTGTAAAACTCGGTGTCACGACTTGTAAGGACTTTTAATGCTTGTATGATAACTTGATAATGACTAACACTTATGACTTCGATAGTGCCAGTTTTGGTAGATTGAACTTCATTTTATTTCGTTTATTATCAGTCAGCCTATTAACTACAGTTTTAGGTATATGTGTGGTGCTCTTTATTTCAGTTTGCTAAAAAGTATACAGCAAATGATTACTGAATTGTTGTTTATGTTTGTTTAAAGTTAGCAAAATTTGTGGAGGAGGAACGAATGAAGCATACTGTGTATCCACCTGCCGACGAAGTGTTTGCATGGACACGCATGACTGACATTAAGGATGTAAGTTGCACAAATCTGTCATCAAACTGAGAAGTTCACGTGAATCATGATTGTGATTTCAGAACTGATATGAAGACTTTATTAACTTGATAAATATTGCATTACCTCACAGCACGTTTCACATATTCAAGCTGTTTGCTGGCCTTGCAGCTGAAAATATAGTGATGAAGTAAATGAAAATTTAAGTGTTTGTAAGTAAGTAGGAAAATTGATACACAGCACATAAATACCAAGAAGTCACTACACACTGCAGCCTCAGTTAAACATATGTGTGTTCAACAGACCTAAAGTGATTATAATCATCCACTGTGCGTGCCTCAAAGCTGGCAACATGTTCTGCGCCTGTCACTCAGATGAGTTCTGGTCCATGGTCAACACATGAATGTGTTGGATGACAGCTCGATTGATATTGTAGATTTGTGTATTTCAGTTAAGTACGAAATGTTTTATTTGATACACAGCACAGTACCAGCCTACCGGGGTTGTTAATATTGCACTATTGGTATTGCTACCAATATTATCGGCGATACTTTTTGAGTATTGGTTCAAGTATCGGCGATACTTTTTGTATGCAGTATTGATATGGTATCGGTGATACTTTTTCACTTATTTTTTGGCAGTATTTGATACCAGTACTTTTATCATCAGGTGCACTAGTTATGTCTCTCAACAACAACAACATTACTGTGACTGAAAGAGTAAAAGCTATGACTGTAGTGTTGCATCTAAGTAGCTACTGCTACAGTGCTTACTCATTAACATCATGCTGCTGTAAACTGTGGTGATTTTGCCATTTCTCAATAACAATCATTCTGTTAACTTTATTAATAGATGATTGTGGCTAAAGTGAATGTTGCTGAATGTAATAAACAGTAAGAAGAATTGTCACAAAAGTATTGGTATTGGTATCGGTAATACTTTTCATTGCAGTATTGGTATTGGTATCTGCAGTACTTTCTGCCAAAGTATTGTTATTGGTATTGGCAATAGTTTTCAGAAGTATTGTTAACATCCCTGGTTAGTACTTAGTTTTTAGCTGTTTAATAGTTATGTGCATATGGATGTCGTGTCGTGTGTGTGTGTGCAGACAAAAGTGGTTATCCTTGGTCAGGATCCGTACCACGGTGTCAGACAAGCACATGGTCTGTCTGCTGGACTTGTCACATATATTATGTTGTGATATAGTGCTGTTTATTGATAGGTTTTTGTCTTCTGTTGTATAGTTATGAATAAAGTGATAATCGAAGGTGAGCCGAAAATTTCAGGCACTGTCACATTAATGCAGAAATTAACTTTAAAATGACACTTTCGTTGCTGAAAAAAACTGCTAATTTATTTCGACACCTTGTGATAACAGCGATGATTTGTTGGATAGTGATGGATAGTGAAAACTAGTGATAGCATAATTAATTGCATGTTTAGATCTTTATTATCTGTGCCATTTTACTTTCTTTAGCCTGCTTTACCACATTAATCTCATTCCAGAAATTTACTACATATTTGTAAGTGATGTGTGGAGTGTGGCTTTCATTTTTTGGCTGTATCAAAACTGACAAATATTGGAAGAAAGAGCATTCAAAACATTTGTAACCTGGGCCACATTGGTATAAAGTACACATGGTGTTGCAGTTTGTGGCACACTGTATGAACTGCAGCTTTTTAGTACTTTGATTATTATTGTTGTTAATATCATTATTAATAAAGGTTTGTCACTATTAATGTTGTGCATTTAGTTATGAGGTATATGAATTATAATATTATGACATCATCTCAGTGCATGTCATTATTGTCACTGAATTGCTATGTCTTTGTTCTAGGTCTTGCATTCAGTGTACAGAAGGACGTAGCAAAGCCTCCAAGGTACTGTTGTTGCTGTATTTCTGTATAATGCATATATTCTGTCGGATAAAATGATTAAAACTCTAGCCTGGCCAGATGTAACACTGATAATTTATGGATACTTCTTGTATAATGAGCTGGTTCTTGCTTTATTGAGGAAATAAGGAATTCTAATGGAAATGAGCATTCAGCCACAGATTCTTGACTAGCTAACGCTAACACTGGGAAACCAACATTCTAATCCAAAGTCCAAATCGGGGTTAAAGTAAGCCAGAACGCACCGGAACATGAAATTTAAGCCTGGAGCGCACTGGCTGCAAAATTGTTGGATTTTACAGCCGGAACTTATGTTCCTGGGCCCAGTAAGTTAGCAGCTTTTGCTATGCAAATGGTTAAAAAACACAAACGTCAGAAGACGTTAAACAAGCGTGGAAAGGACTTGATGAATTAGGTGCCGAAACATTTATCGCGCGCAATTCGGAAGGCACTGCTGATAGGCCTACTGAGATTGACATCTCTAGTACGCCACTGGAAACGATCAACTACAGCCTGAGCCGGCGGAATCTGTTAATGAAGAAAACAGTGAAATGGATATGTTGTGCATTAAAATGTCACGATGTAGGCCTATGGTGACTACAAAGCGCCATTGACTGGCACAGGAATATTTAGTGAATGTTTAAATTACTTCACAGTTTGCATGCTATTCAGAAGCATGTCAAGCTGTAGAAGTAGGCATGTTTAAGGGCATCACAGTTGCTTCTTCCGCTGCCAGAAAAAAGAGATTAATAAGTCTCAACTTTGGTTGACTCCATGAAAACTAGACTGCAGTCAGAATTACAGAATCGCTTTGCAAAGCCATTGAGGCTTTGGACGTGACTAGTGTGGCTGGTGAGATGTCACCAGAGTTTGGAGAACAATAGGTGAAGCTGTTATGTGAGAAATTTGATGTGCATTGCAGCATGGTGAAAAATGCTTAACCCTAACCCTAACCCTGTGACATCAAGGATAGTAAGGGCATGCTAACAACAAAAACAACATGAAATGTGCTTAATTCAGTCGATCATTGATAATTTGAGAGCCCACTGTTGAAACATGGACCCAGGAAATGAACGGGGGCCTGGGAAAAAACTGGGGAGCCAGAGCTGAACAGTTATCCCCCCTTGGGCATTGTACTTTAACCCCTGGTCCAAATTACAGCTTTTTAGTGTTTTGTTTCTGATTCACAAAAAGTCATGTCCCTGTTCTCAGTTCCAAGTACCACAAGACTTTTGAATTAGTTGTGCATTGCTTGATTAAATTAATATTTGATCACATGTGTTGGGGAAGTGTTACCTGCAGCAAGTCTACAGTGCAGAACAGAAAGTTGAAATGTTTGTGAGCAGCAACTAATACAGGTTGACAGCCCTGCTTCCTGTGCTCTAATCCAAGTTGGACACTTGTAAACGTTGTCAAATAACAAAAAGTTACCACAGTAGTAGATGATACTTGTCATTATTCAGAAAGATAAGTTTTTAACTTGGGTCCAAACTTGTTTACTGACAGGCTGTTGTCACGCATTTTGTTGTGTTTTATACCAGTACTGTAGCAGTACTGTCTTGTCTCTCTACAACTGAATTTGCAGTCGATAGAGACAATAGCCAGTGAATTCATAACTGAACCAAAGTCCTATACAAGTTCAGTAAGTGAGGTGTTTGATGTGTGTGAGCATGAACTGAGCACAACTTCTGATGTAGTATTGTATCGTTCTTGTAACTGTGTGCAGCACGTTTGTAATTGTTCAGTTTGGAGAACATGTTTAAAGAGTTGTCAAGTGACGTGGAGAGTTTTGTCACGCCGGATCACGGCTGTCTGATTGGCTGGGCCAAACAAGGTCTGCAAAAGTGGAAATTGTTTGATGTTCTATGGAGCATATATTTTTTCACTGCTTGATGCGGCAGTGGAGTTTAAATTCCACATGACTAATTTGTTGAGCCCTTTATTTCTGAGAAGTGATAGGAGTTATTCTGGTTTATCGTCATTTGTGGCAGATTTATGTAATAAGTTGGTAAGAAAATTAGTACACATTGCCTCAAACAAAAATGTCATTACACGTCACAGTATCACTGTCTGTCTACAGTTGTTATAGACGTTTTTCAGACTTCTGTAAACCACGTCCACTCCAGCAGCTCACAGATATGTCCAAGTGAAAACTATTGACACAGGAATTTTGTCATTTTCTAGTTACATTTAACTTCACATTGCTGTGCGCAAAAAAATTTGTATCACTGTTCTATAATTTTCATCACTTAATTATACTACTGCTAATTTGAATGAAGCAGTACATGCATTTATTGCATATCCATGTGCTGCAGCTGGTAGTGTTGCATGCTGTTACAGTGATATATTGCTGGTCATTTTGACTTATAGCAACACTACACGGCACGTGATTTCCCGTAGCGGTGTGGTAATTTCGATTACGAACTGCTATATCCGGCTTACTTACTTACTTACTTACAATGCTTTGTAGTATTTTGGTTGAAATTCTTAGTGTAATTAAAAAAGAACTGCATGTGCAGTGCCTTGTCTTTGTGACATACCACTGCAAGCAGATAAGTGAATTAGTACATGTAGAACCATGTGTAAGCTACTTAATGTCTGGTTGATGAGCTTGCCTTTAGCATTTAGCATGTCCTGGTCCCGTCCCCGATATGACCTATAATGTGTTTGGTGGGACGCTAAACCTTGCTCTATCTATCTATCTATCTATTTAGCATTTTCTACATAAGTCATTTGGTTTCTGTTTGAATGCTTAAGATGAAATCAAATGCTATACACTCTGTCTGATCGCATCGTGGTTGACACTGAGCGGCTTTGTCACTGGTGTATTAGCAGTATGCTTACACTTACAGCAAGTGTGCTGTAGGTGACTGGTGTGGGAAAATACGGCAGATGTGTTGAATATAGCAAGCATGTTAAATATGGCGGTGTGATGAATATGTCAGGCATGTTAAATACAGCAGGTATGTTGAAATGTGGCAGGTGTGTTGCTGCTGAATGCTGTGCTGACTGTGCGTGCACACCAAGCCAACTCACACAAGGACCACGGCTGGGAGCATTTCACCGATGCTGTAATTGCTTGGCTCAACAGGCATACTGCTGGCACAGTGTTTCTGCTGTGGGGTTCATATGCACAGAAGAAAGGTGCCTGCATTGACAAGGTAAGTACAAGTCCTCTTGTGTGTAATACATATGCCATATTGTTGTAATTAACTGTATTTTTCAATGCAATTTGCTTCATTTACTGTACTAGGAAGATTACTGTACACTGTACTAGCTTATTGTGAGAGGAGATGTTGTTTGTCAATCTGTATTTCATTGCTTTGTTGGTTAAATAGAGCATCTGGCCTGTCAAGCATCCAATTCCAGTAGTGTCCAAAAGTTTCAAGTGAAGACCTTTTCTGAGACTTGGCCTAGCGTGTGATACACATAGAAAAATAGGCCAACTAAACAAAAGCTGTGTGTGTTGATCGTATAGTATTAACAACAATGATTCATTTCTTTAGCACAAAATAAATTGTGTTCACTCGAGTTCAAACAAATGTCTTTAGCCTACTGGTAAAAGTACATGTACCGTGTATGGCTGTTATTGATCCAACTGCATTGGTTGTCATACACCTATCAGTGTGTCATAGTATGTGTCATATTCTCTGCAGTCATTTGTCCACGATTTTGCACAGTGTTTGGTAAAAGATCTGCAAGTGATGTAGCTCCTACAATCTGCAATGGATTTTCTCTTGACTTAAGACTTTTCCCAAATGATCTCTGAAAATTTACCTGTTCACATAATACATCCATACTTAACTAATGCTGCCCACCAGGCAACTGTTGACACTGTGGCCTTACAGAATGCTGTTTGTATTATTATTTATTATACCCTTGGAAATATATATATATATATCCCAAGTTTTAAAAACCGGTAAAAAACCACAAAATGCTGTAATGGCTAGAACTTGTCCATGGCAGTGGGCAAATGTGCTTTGGATCGTGATTAGGGCAGCAGCATCGAGTCTTTGAATGAAAATTGACATAGTTGTCATCATCATCATCATCATCATTGTTGTTATTATTAATAATAATAATTGTGCTGTGGTTATTATGATAGAAGAAACATCATGTTCTGTCTGGGCCACATCCTTCGCCATTGTCGGCCTATCGAGGATTCTTTGGCTGTCATCATTTCTCTCGCTGCAATGAACTGCTGGTCAAGCAAGGCAAGAAGCCAATTGACTGGGCACAATTGCCATAGTTCTGATGCATCACATGCTGGTACACAAGATGTGAGCTATTAAACGTTGTGTGGTTGACTGCAGCAGAAGCAGTGGCTGTACTTGCACCAGTGCTCATGTGATTCTCTGAAAAGTTGGTAGAAATGCTACTGATGGTCGTCAGAAACTAAGTATAATAAAGGGCTCTTTGAAGACCCCATCGAGCGTATTCTGAAAAATCAGTAAGAAGCTATGGCATTGCCAGCTTCCTGATTTTTAGTGTAATTGTTGCAAGTTGTAGTAATGTTACTCCATATTCTTGCATACATAACAGATAACTGAATAAGAACATATCTTGGTGTACAGCAGTGCTGAGTTTTTACAGAGCTGTACTAGCTAGACCATTTCTGTCCGTCCGTCTGTCTACCCGTCCTTCGGTCACGTTCCGGTATTGTGTCCAGACGAATGAAGATACGGTCATGTGGTTTTCAGCATCTGGTAGGACAATCCTTCTAGTTTCTGAAGAGGTAAAGTTTATCTGGATATTCACAGGGCATCACCCCTAGTGAGGGCGTTAAAGTGAAGCACACCCCCTATCGCTAGCGAAAATTTGACCAGTATCGGCCCGTCAGATTCGGATTCAGTTTTATTGAACTCGTGGCCAGAAGGCTAAAAATCAAAAAGCTAAACAAACAATAATGCCCTGCACAACAAAACAATACAAGACAAGAAATGACACGCAATGCAATGCAGTGCAGTGAAAAAAAACATCGGCCATAACTTGGAAACGTTGCAAGATAGGAGGTAAGTTACTATTAATCACTCGCAGGAAGTCGCATATGGGCTTTTGATTGGTACCAAAATCGGTGACCTTGAACGACATAATGGCAGTGTAGTTTGCGTTATTTCGCCAAACTCGGTAGCTTTTGTGGCCTGTTAAGTAAAAGTGGTTCAAGATACATCATACATTCTGCGAGTGAATTGTAGCCCAAAGAATCTAGTTTTTAGCGGTATATCACTTATGGCGATATTTGCAGGGAATCACCCCAGGGAGGGTGTTAAAGTGAAGAGACACCCTGTCGCTAGCGAAAAGCAGTGATGGGCAGTAATTAACTACTTTTTAGTTAATTACGTAATTAAACTACTCTGAAGTAGTTGAATGCAAAAATTTAACTACTCAAAAGTAATTGGTAAGTGAGTGGTAGTTAAATTACTTTTTAAAGTAGTTAATTCCCAAGTAATTAAACTACTTAAAAGTAGTTGAAGGTCATTTTGCTTACCTGTTAATTCCTATCCGTTTACTTTTGTAACTGGTACAGTTTACTATGATGATACATGACGATGCAGTTAGACAGGTTGACAATGAAACAATTGTTGTGTGCCCACGGACACGAACATTGTTTGTCGGATTACTAATCTGTTTTGCTCACTATTTCATCGGCTTTGTTATGAGAATAACGGTAGGAATAGTAGTTGAAAAGTAATTGAAAAGTAGTTAACTACTTTGTAGTAGTTGACCCCAAGTAATTAA
>Ga0049105_1000656_pt1 | contig 12859 bp, 9 predicted proteins | sample WorMetvaBAHAMAS1_FD_61260 | JGI IMG/M metagenome (GOLD analysis project Ga0049105, IMG submission 61260) | Worm MetaG Olavius vacuus BAHAMAS.1 | ecosystem: Host-associated > Annelida > Digestive system > Unclassified | place: Germany: Marburg | collected 2013-04-09
GGGCCCCTCCATAGATGGCGGCAAGTTCAAGTTTAGGAAAACGGACGGCCGCCGTATTGGAATTCGATTTCCGGTTTTTATTTTGACGTATGTGTACTCATCCGCGTGTCATTTTACATCCATCTTCCAAATTACAACGAAATTAGCGGCGGCCATATTTGGAGGGGCCTTGTACGGAGGAGGTGTTCTGCCGGCCCAGTACTACCCCTGTGGGTCAGACACTGCTGAATTTGTGTAGGGCTGCGGCGGCGCATTGTAACTGTCGTTGTTTGTGTGCACCGTGTATAAATACTCTTACTTACTTATTTACTTATTTACTTACGACAACTAGGTCATATTTAGTCTACACAAAACGACCGCATATTGTTGCCACTAGACACGTTATGTGGACTCAGGAAATGCCATTATTGCCGGAGTTCCGCCCCAGACACCGCCCGGGGCATGGGCGCCCGCAGGCATGGGAAGGGGACACTTGCTCTACCTGGAAATGTAAGTGTTTATGTGCATTAGTAGTAATAGTAAAAAGTCTCGGTGGACAAAGTATTTCTGCATTATTTTCAAAATATGTCGTCACTTTCTGGGACTTCGCTGCCAGACCACACCGGGGCTCTGCCCCTGGACCCCGCTGGGGTACTTGCGCTTATTTTGCCAACCCCTGGAAAAAATCCTGCGGGCGCCTACGGCTTGGGGAGCTCCCAAATCCTCTCGGTGGATTTGGCGACTGCTTCGAGGCGGACATCTGCCGAGACAGGAGGTGAAGGGTGGAAAAGACGGGATGAGAAGGGCATGGAAGAGGGAAAGGAAGTGGAAATGAAGGAAGATCCTGCAGATGGGGAAGGGTAAAAGAGGGATTGGAAACTGGAGAAAGATAGAGGACAGGAAGGAAAGGAGGTCTCCCATGCTTGGCCCCTTACTTACAGAATCCTAGATTGGCCACTGTTGCCACTGATTCAGATTCAGATTTAGTTTATTCAACTTGTCGCCAAAAGGCTACAAATCAAAACATTAAACAAACAATAATGCACTGTACAACAAAACAATACAGTACAATACAAGAAATGAAATGAAATGAAATGCAATGCGATGAAAAAATGAATTAAGGATGAACCATGGTATTTTAATAGGGCGTGATGAATGAAAGATTGGTAGCAGTTAGTACGGTCACGGGGCCTAAGATATGTGGTTGCTTTTCTAAGCCGAGATGTGATTGGCTACGATGTACTATGTGTTTCATAGTCGATCTACATATCACGTGTCACTGAAGGCGGAGCAGCGGACCGTGACGGAAGACTTCGCGTCGGAGACAAGCTCATCTCGGTATCGCTTTTGTGCCGGTGTCGTGTCGTGTAATTAAAAAGATCAAATCAGAGCAAATAAAGTCGGATTTATTTGTCCGGTAATCAGAGAGAGAGAGAGAGAATGCGAGCCATTTCGTGCAACAATTAACAAGTAATAAACGGTGACGATAATTTTGCAGAACCGACCGAGGAAACGACCAGGTCGGAGACACTGCTGAATTTGTGTAGGGCTGCGGCGGCGGATTGTAACTGTAGTTGTTGTGCACCGTGTATAAATACTCTTACTTACTTATTTTCCTATTTACTTACTACATCTGAATGCATTCTGGCTGGTTGGTGGTCATATAGAAGATATAGTGTACACAAAACGGCCGTATTGTGTAAGAATCAAGTAATAAACGGTGACGCTTATTTTGCAGAACGGTCCAAGTAGTCTTCTTAGTATTTAAACGTTCACTTTACAGATAAATTACCGTGTGAGTGATTGAACTTGAGAGCAGTTAAGAAGATTCGCCAGCGTTCAGGTACAGGAGTGCGTGGACGTATTCCACGCTTGCTATAGAATTTATAGGTCACCGTATCGTGTCGGGTTACAAAGCTGTTTAGACTAGTCTACCTGGGGTCTGTTGGCATTAGAGCTAACTCGGCATGGATGGATGGAAACTGCATATCGTGTCAGCTTATAGGAAGATACAAGGCTACTGTCATTCTACATTCTACATCAGTCTTATTGACTGCGTTATATTAGCGGTCAGACTTGTAAATGTTTCAGAAGAATCGGACCATTAACAACCACTCTGAATCACAAAATGTAATTTTAACGCCATGCAAACCATGCCAAACAGTGCGTACGAGAATGTTTGGCAGTCAGTAGCACTAAGCCAAGTTTACTTGTACTAAATTATTTTACTGCAGAATGCGCGGTGAAATAATTTAGTGCACTATAAACTGCAACATTGCCGGGTTCGGGTTAGGGTTGTTACAAATACGTTTAGGGTCATTAAGTATCTATGACTTATCTATAGGACCGTGGATGAGTGGACCTACTAGCGGATTGTATTATTGGCAAGCAGCCGACCTAGCTAATAGGTCGTGTAAGTTATTTAATATACGTCTCTATGCAACACTATGTTTTAACTACTTCCGGTGACTTCGTCGTATGTTTTCATACGGCAGTGTGTTTGAGTTGCTAATTTGTTAATTATGTAATGGCGTTTTCAATTTGTTATTGGGCGAATTATACCCAAGGGAAAACGAAGTTAGGCCTATCCCGGAAGGCAGAAAACGCAGTGGCGGATGACCGGGATTTGAAGTTTTTGTATGACGCGATGTTGAATCCTCAGTGCGATGTCACCGGAAATACAAGAATGGTCGTATGAAAGTAGATCTAGGATAAATAATCTTTATTTACTTACACGCCCTATAGACGAGTTGCCAAATTGAAGGATCGCCGACAAGAAGTGAGTAAGCACCAAGAAGTCGACTTGAGAAAACGCTGTCAATGTTGCAAAGATTCGGAAGCTATTTACAGTCACCGCTATTCAATTATTAGTCATTTTTTACCTATTTCTTTTTTCTTTTTTTTTTCTTTTTCTCTTTCCGGTAATGCTGTACTAGAGTTACACACTGATGTTTTCACTTTTTACAGCATTGTTGCTATGTTGCTGTGTGTCGTTTTGTTCGCTCCTTGATGTCGTTTGTCTGTCAGGAAATAAAAGGATTACTTACTTACTTACTTACTTATTTTTGCATAATCATAGGCCTGTGTTAAAAATAGTACCACAGCGTTAGGATTAACGCAGTGATTTTTTATGCCAACATCTCGACATGACGAAAAATGTTGAATGCGATGTACTCATTTAATGGAGGAATATAGAGCAATTTGTGGACTGATTTTCGCCAGGTGAACGGCATTGACATAACGGTGGCACCACACGACCAGGCCGTCGCGCTACTTACTGGCATACGCGGCGAGATTTCGCTCGTAGTCTCGCGAGATCAGCATGACGTCACGCCGCAGCCGACCAGTCACGGTGCCAGCTCGACGGTCACGTGGCCGACCACGCCCCTCGACGCCAGCACGCTGCCGATCATCGTGCAACCTCCGACGCCCAACTACGCCGTCGTCGAGTCGCCTGGCGACGAGCGGCAGCCACCTGCCGTTGTCAAGGACGCCACTGACGTTGCTGTGGAGGTGGAAATCGGCTCGGCTGCGGACGTCTGCAGATCGCCACCGGAAACTGTACAGAGTGACGCTGGCGAGTCTGAACAGTTAGAGCCCGACTTAATGGACTTCAGCACCCCGACGTGCGAGGTGGTGACGTCACATTACGATGACGTCATAACCGTCTCGGAGGCGGCTGCAGATATCGCTCTGCAAGTACGGACCACAGAGCTGTCGATGCCGCCGCCGTTCAGCGAGTATGCAGACATCGACTTCGACATCGACGACGACGACGACGGGGACCTTTTACTTAGGCCTGCCGCGGTGTCGGGGGTGTCGCTGTCCCCGATGTCTTCCGACATCAGAGATATGATCCAACACGGCATGCTTGAGACGCTGCGGTTACTGTAAGACAAGTATAACTGCGTTTGTGAGGGTGGGGATGGGGTGGGGGTGGGGGGGCTCAGAGTGGTGTCGATCCGTGCCATTCGGCGTTCACTGTTCGATTTATTTCGCGTTCATTCTGTGCATATTCGTTCATTACAGGTTGGCATTCGAGCCCCCAGACTCGCGAGTTTAACGACCCGCTTTTTCTAGTATTTATACGTTTCGATGTCAGAGTCAGTTTATTACGCCCCGTCCATAAGGGTCATCAAGCGTTGCTACCTGTCTGCCAGTCTGTCCGTTTGTCTGTCACGTATTCGTCGCTGACGCGAGAGAGAGATGAACTATGAAAACCGAAAGTGATGTGAAAATTTATCATGTTACGTGCGATTCACGGTTCGGTTTTTAGGCCAAAAGATCAAAGGTCAAGGTGAAAATGTCATAATAGGGTCACATATCGATCATATCTCCAAACCCTTGGTGGATGATTATACACTGTTTCGCTGTAGACTTACGCCGACCGCAAATCTCTTCCACTGAGGATGCGGGTCGCAGTGACATTTTTGTGTCTAGGACGCTGTGCATAAATTTTCTTACTTACTTACTTAATTCCTTTCAACTTGGTATTTTCCCACGAAGTGGCACATAGTGAGGATTAGGGCTGTGCGGGCTGAGCTCTGCTCGAGTACTCGAAAAGTTCGAAAGAAAATTAACGTTATGCTAACTCTCATACCTATTTACATCCCAAGTGTGAATTCTACAAGTTACAACCTTGCGTGATAGAGATTTCGGAAACATTTCTAGCGTTATTTTGACTAATTTCAAACTGCTGTTGTACTATGGATGATGAACCGCGTATCCGTTTGTTTTGGATCAGCCTGTAGTAAGTGGCTACTTCCGGTATCGGTCGAGTATTCGATAAAAAGCTCGACGGAGTACTCGAGCGGTAAAAGAGCTCGATTAGCACAGCCCTGTTAAGGACGGAGTTAAAGGTCAAAGGTCACAATATTGATTTTCCGCTGTAGTTAGGCTATAATCCTAAATATGCAACGATTGTCGTTGAGTGAAGGGTACACTACTAACTGTGTTAATCTTAGCACTAATTTTTATATGTATTTTAACATTTTAATTTTTTTGTCTATTCGTTTCAAAAGTTTCATACGAATGTACCCTAGACTACATGTAGAGACCCCGTTGTACTAGAAATCCGTTTCGCGCGACTACTTCACGCGCACTAGAACGTTACTTACTTATTACGCTGCTTCTTTGTGCGGTAATGTATTCAGGAGAGAAGAAGGATGGGTGGAGATCTCATCATACTTTTTCTATCTTTCCTTCTGTGCCGTAATTAGGGGTTAAAGTATAATTTCCATGGTGGAGGAACTGTTCAGCTCTCCGGCCTCCATCCAGGGCCCCCGTTCATTTCCTGGGCCCATGTTTCAATAACGGGCTGGTAAATTATCGAAGTCGCGGCTAATGAAGTCCTGGAACTGTGGTTAAGGCTGGTGGCCCCCTGTCGCCGTTACTTTCTGTGAAACAGCACAGCGGGGGGCCGACATTTACAACTAGTACAGGGAGGAATTAAGACAATGGTGCCATTGTGGCGACAGTTTCACGCGGATGCGGATGCTGATAGCATTTCGTCAACAGTCCTATCACCCACATACATGTACATAGAAAATAAAAGAATTATGTACAGCAGTCAAATGCGACATGAAATGCAGACCAAACAGCATTTTATTACTAACTCAATCTCATGTCTCCAAATTTGAGTCCCTAGACCATCTTGACCAGACCCGACCCGACCCGCGCATCCTTCCAAATTTTCCGACCCGACCCGACCCGTAGGTCGGGTCAAGGATCGTGCAACTCTGGGCTGAAAAACTCCCAATGAAGTATCCTGCAGAACAGTATTAAAACGACTGAAATTTGTCTGTGAAAAAATTGACAAATTTGAGCTCTTTCTGAAACATAGTGTACATTGTATTGTGAGCGTCTCAAGTGGTCCACGGTGACATTCCCGTATGGTAACCAATATTTCATAGTAAGTAACCTGCTTTTTGGTCCCGAGGGAACCCATCTGGCCCCTATAGTCCTCATGGCCGTTAAGCATATGAGTGCATCGTTAACTCGAATTTGCTGAAGTGTTGATCTGCTAGGTATAACTTAGGCCTACCTTTGCATATTATTTACTTTGTTTTATTGCGGTAAATCTTCGTTGCGGCGTAAGTATAACGTATACATACGAGCCCTTCTTTCTGCGTCCCTAATGTCTCCCAAACTGGTCAAACAGTCTGAAGACTGTGCTATTCTGCAGAGCATACGAAACACTGGCATAACGCCTACGTGGCAGTTTAGGCTGTAAAGACTGTTGCGCGAACACAAATTCACTTACTTACTTACTTACTTACTTACTTACTTTCTCTAAGTGAAGCGAATACGATCATTATCATCATTATCATTATCATCATTATCATCAACGCTGTCTTCGTATTCATCATATATATAGTATGCGTCGGTTGGGAAGGTACATATTGTAGGCTGTAGGGTGGGTCATGTGGCGCCCCCTATCGAATGTATGGCATGCGCGCCACTATTCAGAAAAGTGGGAGTACGCGATGCGGCAGTTTCGTCTAATTGTCAATTGTCATGCCTATTTTTCACCAGGTGTTGAAGCTGCTAAGATGCGCACAGTGCTATAACACTGGTCGGTGTTCTGGCTGTATTTTCTAGTTTCGTCTTGCATTTTTCACTTTCCGCCAGTTTCGCAACTCGGAGCAACTTGACGGGTGTGTGATGCGTTAGAGTGAAATTCAGTAGCTCAGGTTCGGCCTTGTGCAAGGAGCGTTGGTCGTTGCTTATTGTCGTATATTATTAATATCGCGATTTTTTTTCGCAGTGGCCGACTTCCACGTTTCATCTTCCGCCATTTCCTCATTTTCACCGACTTACGGTGTTGATGATATTCAGGGCCGGTCGCAATAACGTCACTCGAAGTGTTAAGTAACTGTTTAGTGGCGTCGCCAGGATTTGTTGCGAGGAGGGGCAAAGATCGAAATTATGTCATGGGGCACTCACGATGCCCGGGTGCGGCAGCTGCTCGATGACTGATAGTTTTGTGACTATTGCAGTACTGGTCGAAAGAGCTGTGAGTTGTTGACATCTGCATCAGCTAATCTCGCAGACTACACAATACTTGGATAGTTGGCTCTCAGATTTACTCCGAAGTGAACTAAAAATGAAATTGTTGGAAGTCGAGGGGGGCACGTGCCCCAGTGCCCCATAGCTAGCGACGCCACTGTAACTGCAGTAACTACAAGTAGTACTTAAATCTCCGCTGAACTTGTTCCGCTGCAACTTACTCGACGCAGAAAATGGAAAAAGAATAGCATAAAATTCACGTGTATGTGTACTTCCGTAGGCACAGCCGGACCAGGTAGACCAAAAGTCAGTGGCGTCGTCAGCTATGGGGCACTGGGGCATGTATCCTCCCCCCTCGACTTTCAACAATTTCATTTTAGTTCACTGTAGAGTAATCTAACAGTCAACTGTCTAAGTATTGTGTACGCCAGAAGAGCTTGCGCAGATGTCAACAACTCATCGCATCTCTTTCGATCAGTACTGCATTAGTCACAAAACTATTAGTTATCAAGCCGCTCTGCCGCGCCCAGGCCTGAAGTCCGCCGTGAGTGCCTCATGACCTAATTTCTAGCTTTGCCGCTCGTCGCAACAAATCCTGGCGACGCCGCTGCCCACAGGGCTAGAATACCAAACAGTTTCGCTCAGTTTGTCGGCTTAGCATCTGCGGCCACGCACACTGTGCATAAAAATGTAGGCTACTAGAATATGCGACGACCAGAAGAAATAACTCGGGAAAAGTTTTCTAGAGAGGGGCTTTTAAACCTCCTCCCCGAACTCCACCCCTTTTAATAATGTGCCATACCCCAAGATGACACCACGCCCCACAGCGAAAGTCCCGACAATACCCATCATCATCATCATCAAACGAAATATTGACAGGGTGGTCCAAAAAAGCGGACACCCATACTGTTTCTCGAGTGTCCGCTTTTTGGACCACCCTGTGGAGTGGCCTAAATAGAAAATCCATTTATGAGCATTATGTACGTAATGGCAAATATTTTGTGGATATTTAATAGCCAACTATAATTCTTATCGAATGAATGAGATCGAAAACTCTTTGCAACTATTCTGCGTGCAGATGAATGCAGCTGGACGATTTTGTCGTAAGTGTTACTTAAAGTTTCAGCCACGTTTATACAGAGTGGGCCAAAAAGTAAGCTGCTTTATTGCGGGTTGTAACTTCGTCAATTGTGCACCAATTTAAAAGAAGTTTCACTGTTAAAAAGCTTACTAAATTTCCAGAAAGATGTATTTTATTAGTTAACTGTTAACTGTTCTATGCAGTTAACTATTCTATGCACGCGCTTATCACTGTGTTTGACCCTGCGATTTGCAATACTCCAGATGCGCCCTTACATTGTTTGCCATTTTGCAAGGTAAAGTGATAACATTTTGAAGGTATGTGGCAAATATCACATGCATCTTTCTGGAAATTTAGTAAGCTTTCTAACAGTGGAATTTCTTTACATTGGTCCATAACTGACGAAGTTACAACCACCAATAACACAGCTTACTTTTTGGCCCACTGTGTATACGCAACCGGCCCTTATAGGAAGTTAGTAATAACTGTTAGTTGTTTGACATAACGGTAAGTCACTAACACCGTAGTACAATCGCTGCCAAAACCGGTTGCCGAAGCCGATCACCGCAATGTGTTGAGAAACTATTGCTGCGTGTATGCACCGGGGACAAACATGTGTTGCTGCAACCGTGGCTGCAACCATTGCGACAACAGTATTGCGGCCGCGTGTATTCGTCTATAACAAAGTTCGATTTTCAGTCGAAGTGGTCCACAAAAACATAACGGACATTTATGGTTTCGGATCTGTTCGCCACTACGCTGTCCAGTTGTACATGTTGTTTTAACGTGATGAGATGACGAAGAGATGTGAAAACTGTTGTCGTTGTTGTTGTCGTCGTCGTAAAACTGTCGCTGAGATGACGACGATTGTGACGCCAACTCCGCTCGTGTGAACCGTCTCTCACAGCGGCGTCTGCATTAATATTAATGTTAAATTTTACTAAGCTCGAGTCACTAAAGGTTGCCATCAAAGTGCTCACATCGTAACATTGCTGTATCCACTCGTCCGCCTTTCAAGGTTATCGTCCGTCCTACAGTCGTTCACGCTGTCAAAGAAACGAAAAAGCAGTACAAAACCGATACCAGTAATTCATTCTAAATGTCTACTTCGTCTTACTACTTATTTTTTAACTTTCGTGTATTTTTGCAGTCATTAAAAGTTTTAAAACATTGTTTATCAGTTTTGACATTGACGATATTAATAAGCTGTCTCGAACACATAATAGCGGCAATAATTTCGATAGTTCTGGTAAGTTTGGCATTTGACGGTACATCAGGTTCCGACTCAAGTGTAAGCTCAGCTGTCTACTGACTATCAACTATTGTTATGCAAATTAAGAAGTTAAAAATTTATCATTTATCTAGTTAAGTTTTCTTTTCTATTTTTTTCTATTTGTTTGCTACCGATTGTGTATTTTCGGTGAATAAAGATTATCAAAAATATTATATTTGTGGAGCATCGCGTGTTTGGGGTTATTTCACTGGGGAAGTCATTGCGGTCGTGATACAATGGTGAAGATGAAGATACAGCATCTTACTCAGACGGTCTCTGAAAGGCAATCTTGTGGTTATAAATAATTCTATAATTTTCAACGCTGAGAAATTGTTGCTGTTGAATGAATAAAAGTGCAATGATTTAAGTGCGTTCGAAAACCGACTTAGAGCCGGCTTAGTCTAACACACCATGTAAACAAATTAAATTCAGCCGTTGAGCAGAATAAAATCATTAGATGACCCGAGAGTCCGTAGAATTAGTCCGGTAGGAAAGGACAAGGTCTAGGAGGAAATGATTTGCCGATAAGCCAAGTCTTAAGTTCAGAATGAAAGACTGAACAAGTAAGAGAAGATGCAAGCGGTGATAGTGAAGATGGCGAAGAAGATGATGATGAACTGCCATGTGTGATAGGAGAAAGTAAAGGAGATTGTATCTGTTATCGTACGTAGGACTAAAGCGCAAGTTTGCAGTCATTTGTAGTGCAAATTATTCACAGTGTAGCTTCTATTAGTTAGATCAAGAAAAAGAATAAATACTGTGGTCTAACGAAACGCATTTATTCCCAACTGTAGACGTATATTGTAGACATTATCATCGTCATCGTCATCATCGTCATCATCATTATCCAAAAATTTCGCACAGTCTGTGACGGAAGACAGTGACGAATTGTAACATCGAAATATAACGAGACACTTATATCGCGATACAAGCACTTGAATGATTAAATAAATATACGAGTACATATACACGAAATTGCGGAAACTCTTGTTGTGAAAGTCAGCCGTAATAACAGACAACAGAAAACGTTCAGAGACGTCGGTAGTCGATCACGCAATGACGAGAATTGTAAATTACAATTAAAATTAAAACAACTGCCTTGCACATTCGAAGCGGTCTTAGCTGCTGCAAAGTACTCAAACATTCTAAAAAGAGACCACTCTCTAAATCACAACCCAACCCGAATTGGCTATTCTTTCTTTACACCAGTGTCGCAAAAGTGCCTGAGTTAGGGTTAGAATTAGGATTAGGGACCACATGAAGATGCGCAGTTTACACGTTCAACATTCACATCCGCACGTGTGCATTTTACGGTAAAGTTAACGAAAAATTCAGTCAACAAGTGGTATTACAGAAACAATACGTCATTACTGTGCGATCCCCTTGCTACACCGCGGGCCATATCTGAGCGCTTTAGAGATAAAGAGCTTAAAATAATGCGCTATATAAATTCACCTGTTCACTTACTTAACTTTTGCTATATCTTTACGAGCGAAAAAAAATGCCTCTTGGTTAGCGCGAGGGGAGAGGAGTTGGAATGAGGCAACAGACCGGCAATGTAAACGTTATCGTTACAACGAGACATCAAAAATCTCTACACCCTGTAGACCCCACTCACATCACGTCGTCAGATAACTCAACTAACATGTAGACAGTATGGAGGTCAAGGCCATCACTTTCTCCATCCATCTCTGCCTTCTGCCTTAATCTTACTCCTGCTGAATCTGAAATCGGTTGTCTACATTTCTTTTTAATAGTTTACCTGAGACTTTGGGGACCAAAGTTAACCTTAATCTTATTCCTGCTGAATCTGAAATCGGTTGTTTACAATCTCAGGTGAACTGTTAATAAGAAATGTAGACAACCGCTTTCAAATTCAGCAGGAGTAAGATTAAGACATAAAACAGAGATGGGTGAGCTAAAATCGGTGGTTGTCTACATTTCATTTTAATAGTTTACCTGAGACTTTGGGCCCCAAAGTCTCAGGTAAACTATTAAAAAGAAATGTAGACAACCGATTTCAGATTCAGCAGGAGTAAAATTAAGGCATAGGGCAGAGATGGATGGAGAAATAATTGTGATGTGTGTAGGCCTAACACTGGGAGTGACAAGGCAGAAGGCAAGTAAATAACAGTACTACGTTATCAGCTCACATGTCACCGCGGTTATTTGACTAACTCAGCTGATTACATTATAAGCGACGGTACACACATAAAACACGAGAAACACACAGAGTCAACTTCGTCACTCAAGATCACACAACTCAGTTCGTTGTCATAGCTACTGTTGTCATGACGACTCTGACTAGCTTCGAGATGTCACAATAAACGCTCTCATCATGCATCTGGCTATCTAAGGTCGCCGAGAAAGTGCGCACAAACTATCGCAACCGCCCAGCTTCACCGTGAGCAGGTCGAACGTTGGTGCATGAAAATACACGCATTTCTCTCAACGTAGCCCCCTAACAATTTCCTATTTTTAGTTGACTGCATTTCAAAAATGCTTTCTTTTTTTACATTGCTGTCGTATGTTAACGAAACTTGGTGGACAGTCTTTAGTGTATGTAGAAACGATCCTTGTGTTATTTTAAGAATAAAACGCGCCACGTCGAGTGGGGGTGGGGCCCGTGGAGTGTTGCTCGCGGGAGAAATGTGGGAGAATTTTCTTCCGACGAGGAAGGGACGTTGCTACGGCAACCACGCTGCCAAGCGCACAGTCTAAAGCAAGTTCACCAGCACCAAAGCGTAAGAGAAAGACGACACATGTAAACGTCAGATAGAGGTAAAGCGTGTCGTGCTTCTTCAGGCTGTAAGCGGAGTGATATCTTCTTATCTTAGACCCGTGACATACGCTCCAGAAACCGTCGCCAGAAACCGTCGCAATAAATTCTACGCCAGATTCCGGTGCCAGATTTTTGTGCCGACGCACGACTTCTAACGTCGTCGACTGCCTTCGGGACCCGACGTTAGAAGTCGTGAATCGTCACGATAAAATGGCGCCGCAATCTGGTGTCGAATTTATAGGGCCTATGGCGCCGATTTCTGGAGCCGGTTTCTGGAGCGTGTGTCACGGGCATACTCTACAGAACACGTAGATGTGCATAATGTCATGTCACACATTGTTAATACAACATAAAACTCACAATCACCTTCCCATCACCATTCGGCCTTTAACGTATATAGCTGCTTGGCGATAGAGGCACATGTGTGTGTGAACAACTTGACCAGAGTCGTTAGCACGAGAGACAGACGCGGCGTGAGAATGTATAGAGCACAGAGACCTGTGGGCGGTAAACGCAGATCAACGGAATCTCAGAGACCGCGTCACTTAGTAGCTGGCGATCGCATCGTCATAGAAGCGCGCGTGTTCATCACAGTTCTGTTTGTAAACCCCAAAATGAACACATTGGCAAAGTTACGAGGAAGGGGGTCAAAGGTAGGACTGAACCCCAGTTGTGTGATCGCACAAACCGACTAAAAATGCGGGAAGGGATAATTCCCCCCCCCCGAAAAGATAAC
>Ga0049105_1000657_pt1 | contig 12850 bp, 8 predicted proteins | sample WorMetvaBAHAMAS1_FD_61260 | JGI IMG/M metagenome (GOLD analysis project Ga0049105, IMG submission 61260) | Worm MetaG Olavius vacuus BAHAMAS.1 | ecosystem: Host-associated > Annelida > Digestive system > Unclassified | place: Germany: Marburg | collected 2013-04-09
AGAAAAGGCTCTGTCGCCAATTCGTCGACGTGTCCGCGGCACGACGAGGTTGCCACACGATGAATCACGCAGTGTAGATCGACCTGGAATATTGGCAACCGATGTCAGAAGGTCTGAGATATATTACGGCGTGTCTCCCAGAAGAGACTTGTGAACCAGCAAGCACAGCTTGTACTGGATCCTCGCAGCTACTGGCAACCAGTGCAACTCTCGAAGAGCTGGAGTCAAACGGCCACGCGGCTTGAGATCCATAACGGTGCGTGCCGCTGCGTGCTGGACTCGCTGGAACGGTGCCAGTGTGGAAGCTGGAAGACCGGCCAGCACGGCGTTGCAATAGTCCAGACGCGACAGGACAAGTGCTGTAACTTGCTGTAACGTCGCGGCCGAGCTGTCGTTGAACGGCACGTATTCGGCGTAGTCTGCTCGTTTTCAGCATTTAGCTTCGATCTATAAAAGTACATGATATCATGCTTTATGCTAGCTGGATTAGTTGTCCGCCAAGTTAACAAAGGTTACAAATTCGCTCAGTTCGTGGTCAAGTATGGTAACATGTTTGAAGTTTGTTAGAATATGTACTAACGAACAGGCCAGATAATCGAAGCTCCGCCGGAAAAAAACATGTAATGATGTACAGAAGATTGAAATGTTGTAAGCAAGGCTGTAAAAATTTGACTGCATGTCCTTCGAAAAATTTTTTGTTGTTTAACGTTAATAAATAGCTTTATCGCGGTTGAATACATAAACGAAGCTCGTCATTAACTGCATAGATTTGCACTGTTTCTACTGCTCCTCGTGATTACTATCATTTTTTTTCTGAAACACAAACTGCTAAAACAAACTTATGTCGAACTATCAAAATATCTAAAACGATTTATATAATAACGTTTTATTACACCGTAAAAATTGCCAGTGCACACCGTGAAAATTAATTGTAGCTGTTTAAGTGTCATTCTTTGTTTATATGAACTTTGAAAGTTTTTTTACAGATTTATAATTAAAGGTTTTGAATAAACATGCTTACAACGATTGTGTTTTACCGACGTCGGCGCTATATAAGTCGTTCAGTACTTGCTTATGCACTTGCTTGCTTACTTATTATGGCGTGGTAGTGTAAATGGTTAGTGTCGAACTCGCAATTATGCAGACTCCCGGTCATCTCGCTGTCACGTAACGAGCGTGTATGTGTACACGTTGCCTTTCATCAAGCGTACTTGATACTGCGGCTGGAAAAGTAACCGTGCATGTAAGTCTGGCTGTGAATCGCAGACTAAAGCCCGGTTTCCAGCCTTACGCACGCAACGCACGCAACGTAACGCAAGGATTGGCAAGGAAATAATTATGCCTGTTAATATCTTACGCAACGCAGCAACGCAAGATCGAAAACCGGGCTCGCGAGAGAAATAATGAGCATGTTCTAATTTGACGCAAGCAACGCAAGAAGTGGTCAATGGCATCGCTGAAATTTGTCACGTGATATGGCAGCGGCATACACCACATAGTCATTCAATAAATTGACATATTTACAGACAGTTTCGGTGTTGTATACAACTTCCGATTGAAGAAATTTAAGGATAACAGAATTAAAGTAAATGCTGACTTTACTGAGCAAAAAAATCAGACTTAGAAGGGCTCATGCGGAAGCAATGATGAAACGTCTCGTGGTCGCGGTGTTGCACCTCCAGGAATAAATTTAATTCGCCTTTCTGTTTGATACGCTCACAAAAATGTCTTTTATCCAAAAACGATGCTTTCGGTTAATTTATCGACGCCTTTTTCGTAGCAGCAGAAGATTCATACTTGCATGCTGTTGCCAAATATTTCCCGTGTGTGTGTGTGTGTGTCATCGCGTTGCGTACGTTGCGTGCGTTACGTAAGGGTGGAGACTGCGCTTTAGGCTCAGCCTCGGTTGTGCGACTGCGAACGTCACTCAACCAAGCACCACGTATCTCTGAGTAACTCTAAACACTCCACTCAGTCTTGTTGCGTGAAAATGGCTCTCACATTTGCACTTCCTGTTACACACTGACAAGCATTTTATGCAGTTTAATCGCCGAACATTCAATGTAATTCTGTTTGATGAATGTCATTGAAAGTCCTCGGAACTGTCTTGCACAGTATGTTATACGGACTCCCCCTAGGGGGTAGGGGTGTAGACCCCATGACTTCAGATAACACCCTTCATCTGACCCCAAACCAGACCCACTCTAGCAGGGTACATCTGCCCCTGGACACCGTAAATCATAAAATGCACAAAATTTGGTCAGTTGATTTTCAGGAAAATTATTAAAATTGTTTCCACCAGATGTCAGATTTTAAGGCTAAAATGCACCAAACTGTTTGTCGGCTGGGGCGGAGTTTGCTGTGCTCCGCCAGGCCCCCTAGCTTGATTTTAGGAGGCCTACTTCCAAGGGAGGGGAGGGGAGGGCAGGAGAGGAGAGGGGACCTCCTGCTCTCCCGTTACACCCCCATCCACTACATACTAGATAAAGGCATGGTCTTGCAGACGATTAATATAATTGTATAATTTGACTTTAAACGTTACAAAACTTTTTTCGCGGCATTTCTGCATCCGGCCATGGGCGGTATATCCACCAACCAGCTAAAGGCCTTCGAAAGGGATATAATCAGACAGCACGTCGTCCATACGCTCCACGCACCTTTGCGGTTATTTGTACCTATTTACTGATTGCTCGGTGCAGGTACGGAGACATGGTACCGAGCACGATGATTGGCAAGGTAGTCGGCGGAGTGTGCTCGCTGAGTGGAGTTCTTGTTATTGCTCTTCCGGTGCCAGTGATCGTCTCCAACTTCAGTCGCATCTACCACCAGAGTCAGCGGACGGACAAGCGGAAGGCGCAGAAGGTATCTGCACTGTACTTTTCTCTCACTAACAACGTTCTTCGTCCGTCGTTCTCGTAGTTATTGTCATGTTACTGCCTGCCGTCATTTACTATCAGATACAGCTTTAACATTCAAACTTAACGACAGAAAACGAGTAAATGAAACATTGACTGTAAGACGTTGACGATTTTTTAAACTTTAATTTATTTGCGCGCATTCTTGACTTTGATTCGTGGCTGTGGTTCGCATCTTGTTTTGCAGTTTACTTAGTCCGTGCTGAATGTGAAAATAATTTCCTTATAAACCTGTTTGCACGATGCTTCCGATTGATCTTTCATTTTGCAGCGTACATGTACTACTTCAAAATGTCAAATAAATCGGCTCCAACAGATTTATCTCGCTGCTGTTGAATCTCCTAAATTCTGTTACATCATTTCTACTGCGAATTTCTCGACTGGCCCAAAATTAATGAACGAGTTGAATACGGGCTTCGTTCTCACACCTACAAAATTTTCTACCACGCAACCTACATCTCTCTCTCTCTCTCTATCTATCTATCCACACTTCTCGCAGTACTTGCGGTACTCACTTTTATTTTATTAACATATTATCATCTTTGCTCGACCACCCAACATGCTTCTCTTTGAAAATCGCTGATCTCTTTTTTCGATATGCATAGCTTATCTCTGAAATCAACTTTCTGATTTGTTCTGTCAACATTGACCTCATCGTAATCACTCGTCTTTTGATTCATTTCTCTTTACACAAACCTCTCTCTGTCTTCATTTAACATGCACCATCCATCACTCCTGTACTTCGTCACGTGTGGTTTAAAACATACATTTCCTCAAATCCTTCCAGAGTCCTTCACAGATTCTGGGACTGTTTTCGGATTTCTCGTATATAATCAGTTGCCTTTTTAATCTTTTTTGTTTCGTTGATTTTCTGTTTGAGTTCATGGAGTTTTGGAGTGCGCACTTCAAATATCTGCCTATCATGTGATATTATTACAGACTGCAAGTTCACTGTTAATACTTTGGCAAGTTTTAGAACAATGCCGGATTCGTTCTTTACTGAGATAAATCTCCGTCGTTTGATTTAAAACCAGTGAACAACATAGTGATGCTACATGGACTAATACTAAATCTGGAAATGAACTGAATCTGTTTTCATTACAGCAGCAGCAAGTTCATCTGCCGGCTGTTAAATGACACTTATCGGTCACTGTCCAGTTCAGTGCTTTTCCTCGTCTTCGTTGTTTTTTTTCTCGCCGACGGCTGCGTGGTTGCTAAGCGCTGTGTAAACACATTGTACTTCCGCCATTCTTACACGTTCCGCCGATGTAATCCATCCGTCCTCGCCACTTGTCTGCCAGTCTGGTAAACATGACGTCACTACGCGACGATACTGCCGTGCGAGAGCTCGCACCTGTCGTTCGTCGCGCTCACGTTACCATGGCAAGGCTACAGGGCGCGACAGCCAATGACGTATCGGTCTCAGACACTGGTCGTCGGTCGCTATAGGAACCGACGGCGTACAGCGTAGCGTGAATGGATAGAACTCGTCCTGTGATGCGTGACTAGCTGTTGTCCACCCCGTGATCCACAGACCGTAAACGCACCAAGACCACCAACACACTGACTGTCTGCCAAGTACGCGCATCGCCTAACAATACGCCAGTAGGTACTGTCTGACGCATCTGCATTCTGCAAGCGTCCAGCAGTTCTCCTGTATGCCTCTGTGACTGCTGCATCAGCAGCTGCTAATGTGAATATTCAACGCCGACGTCAACAAGAGTAGAGTTCAGTTAGCCGTAACCACCGACAGGTTTAGGAAATTACACCAGGTGTATGCGTTCTTCCACTTTTTGAGTACACATATCGCACCCAGCTAGAAAAAAGCTGTCTCAGAACAAAACAGCAAACAAAACACCGAATATTAATCACTGCGTCAAACGCACAACTGTAAATAACAGTTTTAGTTACTGTCAGTTACTGGCCAGATTCGACAATGCCCCCGTTTTTTGCTCCAAAAGAGCCGAACCCTGCTAGAATAATCACTTTCACTGGAGTAATTCTGGGCAAATTGATCCAATGAAAATGATTATCCTAGCAGGGTTCGGCTCTCCATTTTATTTCATACTCTTTTTGTGTGCGATGCTCATCAGTAAGTTACAAAATGACATGTTAAGTGATGATTCTTTGCCTGCATCTTAAGTGCGTCTTTTTTGTGAAAAACAGAAGCTAGCGATACCAATCGCAAACAAACAGCTAACAAAAAAGAAACAGCGACATTGAAGTGCACATATCAGTTCCAGTTGACATATTTCCCAATTCTGCAGACGATTCAGTGGTATGCAGTGAAAGTTTCACAATTTGTGACTGTCAGTATCTTCAGTTCTTCAGTGGCGTATCCGACAGTGGGAAAGATTCGGCGCTCTGTGACTTCTGATATGCGGCGCCTTACAAAAAACACTTACTTACTTACTTGTTAGCGGTGTAACGGATGTTGTGGGTTATTGCGTGTGATGAGAAACATCAGAGCGAGTATTTAAGTAAGTAAATAAGCAAACAGAAATGTTTTCAGTTGTCACTAGAATTGTCCGTAGTTGATGTCCTGTTAATTGTTCCACACCCAGCAGCGAAGCTCTTCACGCCAAAGGTGTGATGTGTACGTGGTATGACACGTGTCCTGTCGACTGCTGATCGGAGGTGGCGGCCGCTGTCAGCGACAAGCTTCATGTCATCAGCTAAGTGTGCCGGTGCGGTGTCAGACCAGACAGACAACGACTGGTGCACTAGGCGTGCAACTCTGTACTCACTCGTTGCCGGACAGGAAGCCAGTGCAACTGTCGTAGCACGTGTGATATGATGGCATGGTCTGATGGCGCCGCTAATGAGGCGTGCGGCGGCGTTCTTCATGGACTTTATCTTCTAACTGAGGAGACTGGTGGGATGGAGTGAGGCAAATTCCGTGTGTGGCAAAAAAACTACACCAAATTATTTTTCTAATAACTTTGTCAAACCTCGCTCAATTTTGATAATTTTTGGCTTACATGTACTCTAATAAATGTCCTATAATATGTGCATTTCATATTCTTTATAAGAAATGGAAAACAGAGAAATGAGCTTTAAGATTCATTTAGTTTACTTGTTAGCAGACGAAGACGAACATACCGATTCTCATTTGTTGTGGTTTTAAGTCAGAAAAGATAAAAAATTAATTTAAAAAACTTTTACAGATACACTCTGCTAAAATTAATTAAATACTTTGTAGAAAATGGCTGAAAGTTAATTAGTTTTGTTATAATTGCTTAAGAAGCTGCGTTTTAACAGGACGACGTGCCTGTGCACAGTGCGCACACAACTGTCGAGCTGTCGTAAGATGCCAGACTTCATAACACGTGACATGTTGTATTCCTATCTGCTTAAAATGCAAAATATGACAGTTAAGGAACCACGTAATGTTTTACTCTTGCACTATTTGTTCATATTTTTTCATACTTTATATGATATTGCATTGAAATGTTCGAGACACTAATGATAACGTTTAAGCTAACATGACGTTGGTAACGAACACACGCATGCATGCTGCGTTTCACGAAGCACTTGTAAAGATATACTTCAAGAAAGACTGACGATTCTGATGTCGTTTTGTTCCAAATTTAATTGAAGTATATGTATGCCAATAACTTTTTCACTGTAAAACGTTTTGACGCAGTTATTGCAAAAATAAAATAGTGCAGTTTTTTGCCTCACAGTGTATATTGTGGCGTAAACATCAGTGTGTGCAGGAATTTGGATAAAAGTGATGCTAGGTGAATAAGAACTGGTAGATGAGGTGCTGTGAGTCAACGACAGCTGATAGGGATGAACCGTCCGCCGTGTAGACTGACCGCGATATTAGTCGTGCTGTGTCACGCAACGGAAGCACGGGCGATATTATATTACATGACAATCCATTACTGCTGAGGCTCGACAAGTTAGCGAGGTGATAGGAAGCTCCGTTCGCTGATTAGATGCAAATCCGACGTCACTGTCGTCGGATCTTGCTGGCCGAGCGCCCATCGTGAAGTCTATGCGATGCTGCCGACAACGAGAATTACGAAGCTCGGTGTCGCGGGATCGATGCGGAACCGATCCGGTCGCTACTCGGACTGTGGCGGTCCTTCACGGCCAGCCAGAGATCGATGTCGGAGCTTCCAGTACCGCCTACCGAGCCGCGGCGCCGCGACACGAGGCGGACGGTGTGTATCGCCATCGCAAATCGAATCACCGTGAGGAGCCGGAGCCACGGCGGCTACAATCATCGCCAGATAACCGGCGCCCACGTGCACTAAACCGCATCACCCGCCAACAGCACGTCATCGACCCGCCGGATATCCGAAACAAACGCCGCCGTCGACTGACACCGCGCGCCGCCGTGGTCGTTTACTAGACCGGCAAGCGCTTGGCAACTTGGAGAGTGTTCGGCAGTTTGCATGGCAGTGGCATGACTGCTGATGCGGTCGCCGTCGTAGCCAGAGTAGTCACAGCGCATTGCAGTGTCGCAGTGTGGTAGATATGCATATTACAGAATGAAATGACAGAAGACTTATTTATTAATTAACTAATTTTCATGGACATTTCGATTAATCTATCAACCCCTGGCTCCACTTGATAACAATGACTCCCTGTCGTCATACGGTGCAAAAAGGGAGTATCATAGTCGATATACTGTTAGTGTGGAATTAAAGCAGAACTGTACATGTACATTTGCTCAGATTGAACAAATACTGTTTCGTTATTTTTTTGTATTTATTTAATTATTCTGAAATAAAAAATAACGACCGATCTAGAATTAGTCGCCAGTCTGTTAATAAAATACTTGACATACATCTTTTCGTCGAAATAACTAGTGCAATATCGCGACAGTTTTAAATAACTCCTTTAGAATCATTCTGGCTTATCGATGGCCCAGAATTCTTCTGCGTAAATATGTGTAACTGAAGTGTTCGGTATAAACCGAAATCAAATTTTAAATTGCAAACCGCAAACTATTCGTAATCCAGTATACATACACAATGCCTAGTAACTGCACCGTTGCGAACCATGTGAAACTGAGTGGTCATACAAGACAAGAATAATTTAATTGTGAAATAACATACGATAATTCGCACTCTAGTCGCCAGGGGCCGACAGTAGTGCCGGTCTGTCGATCGATTGTAAATGTGCGTCGACATACGTCGGAGCCTGTGTGGATGTGATATAGTAGTTCGGATTACCGCGGTCGACCCGCCTGCTCATGTATATAGTCACCTTGTTTGCCATACATTATACTTCGGCGCCGGCGGGATCGGCGTACGGTCGACAGATACGCTTTCTACAGCCGGAAATTCCCTGCTGCGCTGAACGCCAGCGAATGCCGAGTACCGTTCGTCGATACTTGGTGGGTAGTCCGCACCTCACTAACGATGACGGGCGTCGCTTGCGCTGTCACTAACAGTGAACAAATGAAGTGAAAAGAGACAGTGGCGGACCGGACCAGTCGGCGGTCTGTAGCGTATTCAGCTAATGAACGACTGCTGCACGGTAGCAGCAATTCATTTACGAATGTCTAGGCTCCGTACAAACATGACAGCGTTGTCCGTCGTGTCGCGTTGACCTTTCCATTCAGCTCCTGCTGTGCGTCCCTCTTGTGTTTGTATAAATTGTCTTGAACAAATGACATTTACACACCCTATCTTATCACTCTCGCTCTTGCCATTAGTACAAACATTCATTTGTTTTGCGATGTATTTTTGATGGAGCATATTAATTGATTGTGTTGTTGTTTGCACCGCTATTCAGTTATTAGTCATTTTCACGTATTTCTTTTTTTCTTTCCGGTAATGCTGTACTACAGTTACACACTGATGTTTTCACTTTTTTACAGCATTGTTGCTATGTTGTTGTGTGTCGTTTTGTTCGCTCCTTGATGGCGTTTGTCTATCAGAAAATAAAAGGATTACTTACTTACTTACTTACTTACGCTGTCACTCTTCCACTTTGGCTATAAACTTGTCTGTTCTAGAAATCCTTCCCCACCAGAGATTGATAGTACTGTACCCCATTCTCGGACTGACTTAATGGACTCTCTGTTTTGGAGTTTTCTTCACGCAGTTTTTTTTGTTTTAGTTTTAAATATTCTCTAAGTGCTTTTTTATTTTTATGTTACGTGGTGAACTAAGATCAGATGTTCTCGTCAGCTTTTGAACACTTGCCATTGCATTGCATCGTGTGCTTAAAGATGATATCCGAGCTCTCGAGTACAGCCAGATCATGTTTTGTTATTTGTCTTTAAACTCTATTAATGCAGCTTGTCGTAGGTCTACTCCAGGTTTCGCCGCAGTGTAATAATTCCACTATTTTAAACAACAGTTTGAAAACGCATTCAGTTCATCAGTACGAAAAGTGCAGCGTAAAGAACGCAACGGACAGCAACTGCGTAAATTAATAATGTTTGCAGCAGTAAATTAGTACCACAAATTAGTGAGGTTCGCTATTTGCTATACGAGTACACGTCAATTAGCCTGCTGTATTTTACTACAAAGCACAGTCCTGCATCACGTAGTGCCACGTGGTGCAATTGATGAACTCTTAGCTCAGCTGTTCCCAGCTGCGGCCAATACATTTTACCGGTTATATCGATCTTTCTGCTGTGTTGACAAACCATATTTCTTTTACTGAAACTTCTTGCAGTCCCAGATTCTGTTCCTTTTTGTATTATGAAGCAGTCTAATCACACTTTTGACATTTCGACAATTTTATTCCAACATACAAAATGTCAAAATGAGGTAACTGTTGTCGGTTTAGTGAGCCATGTGTCATTTTGCTCATGAGATATCATCAGATCGTGACAATTCAACATACACAGCAGAAGTTTCAACAAATGGCATTTTTACGCCGGTGTGAAATATGCGTAGATCTAAACGTTATACAGAGCTGACTGAATGCGATGGATTACGCGGCCCTCGCAATAAGACGCAGGAATACGCAGTTTTAGAAAACTTACAATTAATTAGAGCAACTGACGTAGCCCATTTGAGGTCTAAAGGTCTCAAGATCAGTTTATTCATGCCCATAGGTGTGTGCCATGGGAGCTTATAAGTCAAGAACGATAAGACTTAAAAAGTTTAAATTTGGTAAGTGTAGCTCGCGATATTAGTTTAGTCAAAAAGTAAAAGGCCAAAGTCTCCGTGTTTTGAAGCCCAGTAACAAATTGCGACATTACCCATTAATGGATGGTCGTACCGTCTTCAGACTTGGTGGATATGTTGTAACCAAGAGCTTGCACAGATAAAATGTCGAAGATCAAGGTCAGAGGGTCAACATGTCGTATCGTATACCTGATAATGTTGGAAGTGGTCTACGGCGACAATTCCCGTTACTTCCGTCTCTACGCGATGGCCTAGTTACCTGTTGTCGCGTTGACCTGGTTACCTGTCCCCGTGCAGCGCTGGCTCGCTACCGCGCGGACTGTGAACTCGCTGGACAATAGCCGGCCAGTGCTACGTGTCATTGTCTCTCACGCTACACGAGAGAACAGTCAGACGTGTCGGCCGCGTGAAGTTATTGGTAGACAACGGTTGAGTCTACGAAGCTCACGGCAATGAGCTCGAACTGCACAATTATCGTCAGTTAGAGGCCGAGTGACAGACCGGTCACCGACAACGACCGTCCGGGCTTTGAGAGACGAAGCTGACGGGTAAGGACGCCGAAGCGGCCGGTTCAGAACGACGTGACCGTTCGTAACGACTTGGCAGTTCCGTATAACGGGGTCGCCGCACGACCTGTCCGTCGACACAGCCGTTGAGCCGTTGGAGTAGCCGCCAGGCCAACTTGCTGTCAGCCAAGTCACCGACGCCGACAAGGAAGCACTCAGCTCTGCTTGCTGTGCTGCGCCTTCTGCTCCGCTCTTGGTGACTGCTTTACGGAAAGTCTTCCGAATCGGTACAGTGCGCTATAACTGGCCCATGTCTGCGCATGCGTCACAGGCCTTCAGCATAGCGCACTGTACCGATTCGGAAGATTTGCCCTTCTTTTCTTCTTTATGTTCGTCCTCCTTCTGTGTTAACTTCTTTTGGTTACTCTGCCCTAGTCCCCACTGTTTCACCATACCTCTAGGCCAGATAGCACCCTAGACTGTATTCTGTATTTATCTTTGCCGAGCCGTATATTATTGACTATGTCGCACTATTACATCATGTTTTGTCACCTTTCTCTTTTTCAGTAAATTATTGCATTTTACATATCGCGTGGTTGATTCTAAATTCAGGGGGCTAGTAGGCTAGGAGGAAGGAGGTCGTAATAGTAATATTTGGTAGAGTATAGCTAACGGGCAGCTACATGAACTACAGATTTATCAAGTATTTTATCATGCAACGATGACGAGTTTTAAAAGTCAAACGGTCAAATGTCAAGGTCAAGAGGTCAAGTGTCGATTAACAAAATCTCGAAATTGCAGAAATAGCGTATATCGTATCTAGCATTCGGGTCCTATTTTCTTGTTAAAGAGATATAAATTTTGGTCCGTTTAGAGTTTGCTCTTGCCAGCAATAAGATGTATGTTTACTGTATTGTGCCGATTGACTGAGCATTTGCCCCAACCACGCTGTTTTCTGAATAGTTCGAACGTGTAGTTTGGTATTCTGAAAACTTGAGCACGAGAATAAAACTCTTAACGTTAGAAGTGTCGTACGACCGATACAATTCCTGTCATGCGTCATTTCAAGACTGTCGGTTGTCATATCAATCTGGTTTTGTTTCCAAATTAATTTATCTCTGTGCGGCTCGCGTTTCTGCCTCACATCCGCAATTCCGCATAACGTATTATAACGCAGCGAGCATGTGAATTATTGAAACATTTCCATCAATCAGTTGCTTGCCGGTGATTGCGCGAGTGCAGAAGACACGGTTAGCGCGAATCCACGCGGCCAAAGTACTGGCCAACAAAACGTTTCTTCGTGGAAAGCAGAAAGCCGAGGCGATACTGCTCGCTCGTGAGAGTGGCCTGGACAATACGGAAGACCTCAACGACGTGGATGTGTTTCAGCTGCAGCATCATCATCTTCTCACCTGTCTCGAACGCACTACGGTGAGCCTCGTTGTTTCGTCTATCCATCATCTTTGCTTGCTTATGTACACCTCTGTGTACAACTGTGCATGTGAAGAAATTTATAATTTCTTTTAAAATGAGGCCTGCCAGTTTGTGTGTCTTACTACTGATATTTGCGATTTAGCCTAGCGCCAGAGCAAGAACAATAACAAGAATTCATTAAAAATGACATCCTTGCAACCAGATGCCGTATTGTTAAATACAAAGATAGATATATTTATACGAAAATACAAAAAAAAAACATATAATGCAGTCATACAAAATATTATATTTGGTTTATTGTTAAAAGCAACAATAAACATATCATGCATAGCAACACTAACAAGCACGGTTGCGAGAAGCGCCGTAAATGCAATAAACTCCTGCTGAAATCACGGTTGTAGCCTACTTAACAAGAAACTCATCAGGAGATGAGATAGCGAACGTGAACTTTCTGTACGACGACATCGTACACGTACTACAAAGAATGTAGGAAAAAAGGTCCACGGAAATAACGTCCACGGAAAAAACGTCCACGGAAAAATGGTCCACGGAAAATAGGTCCACTAGGAAAAAACGGCCACGGAACAAAGGTCCATCCGAAAATGAAGAAGGCGGAAAAAACGTCCACATCAGGCGGAAAAATCGTCCACATAGGCCTATTAGTTAGTCTATTCACCCGGAATCTAACAGTTTTCGTGTGCACAAAATAAGGGCATGATAACGTCCTTTTAACCCAAGCATATGCTACACGGCTTTAGTATTGTTTTATCGTTTATCTTTCTACATGTATATGTCGCGGATGTGTATTACGACGTAAGCCTATATGTGTATTGTAAACCTATCGCCTCTATAGCCCATGTGCTATATACAGACACACAAGCCTTTATTCATC
>Ga0049105_1000658_pt1 | contig 12849 bp, 8 predicted proteins | sample WorMetvaBAHAMAS1_FD_61260 | JGI IMG/M metagenome (GOLD analysis project Ga0049105, IMG submission 61260) | Worm MetaG Olavius vacuus BAHAMAS.1 | ecosystem: Host-associated > Annelida > Digestive system > Unclassified | place: Germany: Marburg | collected 2013-04-09
AGAAAATAAATATGTTCTTAAACGAGAACAGAAAACACCCTGTAGCCTGCTTATCGCTAATGAAACTGCATGGCGAGCTGAAGGCAGTTTTATCTTAATATTGTAAGTACGAACCGACTTGCACTGTTCTGAATCGTCAGTAGCTGCCTATTGCGAGTGTTTGAAATGAATGTTTTGTATGTCATACGTTTCGTTAGACTTCACATTTGTCATTGCTGCTGAATTCAACGTCTTATGCCGCATTACATTCTGTGTGAAATAGCGAAGGGCAACAAACCACGTGGAGTGATATTCGTATATTTCTCGTTCCCAAGATCTGATCGTCTCACTTTCACCACCGTGTGCGTCTCACGTTACGTGTTTGATTCACAGCTTATTAACATGTCTATACCGACCAATCCGTGACTGGAGGCATTCGGAGTAAACCGCTATATCACTTGCAAAATCTAAGTTACGTGAAAAAAAACTAAAGGAGTGTGTATGTCATTTTTAGGTTAAGCAAACCAGTCTGCGGAAGTTTTTAACTTCCAGTACTCTGCCATCGTTCCTCGTACAGAAAGCAGAGTGCACTTAAGTATGGATTGTGATATAGGTTCAGATAGGCGATCTGATTGTATAAGCAGCTCATTACGTATAAGCTCACAACTGGGTAATCTAATACTATGAACAGCATGAAACACTGATCTGGCTCTCAAATCTGTACCGTTGTAAGTGATTTGTTCACATTAGGTATAAATTTAAAAAAAATTTTAACGGATAGGCCTACCAGTTTGTGCCTATTCATCGTACTTTAACAATAGTGGTATTAGTCCACCATTAATGCGTTCGAAACATAGAAGTTTCTCAATCAAACGACACTTGCATAAACTGTGCAACATCTTTACCATGTGAAACTGCCAAACACAAAATGTACGTAGAATTTGACGAAGTGCAGTCTGTTTATAGCTTACTTTAACAGTCTGACATAACAACCGATAAACACAGTGAGAACAAATCGCTTGAAAATTAACAATTTCCAGAAAATTATAATATTCACGTTTATTAAATTTCATCGCAAACAACGTCTGAAGTGTCTGCCATCTCCATTCACGTATACGCACTCATCAACGCTGCGTTAGAGGCTAAACTATAGCCCTGACGCAGCTGCCAATAAACCGACACCAAAGTGCCGTTTCACATTGTAATGCATTTACTGTAATTTGCGTCGGTTTCATGTACAATAAATGAAATGAAATGAAATGAAACAATCAAGGACTTGCTCAATGGCACCATTATTTCGAGCAGTGCAAACCCGACCGCTACCTGTTCGCCGCTTTATTTTCTTCAACGATACATCTATAAGCCACGACGACTCCGTAAATCCTGTACAACTGTTGCAAAAAAATTAAAGTCTATAGCACATGTTTTTCTCTGAGATACGGCGTATAGTTACAAATGTTTGCCGGATATTTGCTGTAAAGCACGTCGGGATAAGTCCACAGTCTGCACAAATTGTGAACAGACGTCTAATATTGCATGACATTCAAAGCCATGGTCTACATGTAGTTCGTCACATAATGCTCACACGTGCTCAACGAACACTGTCTGAAATATTTTGATGCGATAGTTCATTGACTGATCACCGGTGTCTAAACTTATCAAGCATTCACACAACGATATGAGCCTTATTATCGTTTCTCTTAAGTTATAAACTCAGTTAAACTGTGAACCTAACTAACTATGCCCTTGATGCTCAATGCTCAATGAGGGTCACGCACGTTTGGCTATACATAGACACGATATGCAAATACTTAACGTGTGCTAAAAAGTAAAAATGTCGGCTGCCAGCTTTAATAGTCTACCGCACATTTTCACACGAAAAATGGAAACACAACTATTTAATTTTACTACGATGTTAATGTCTTCGATTCATATTATCACTCGAAACGACCGTCATATCTCCCGCTTGCGAGAGCTACGTTTGCGACGATGGTGTCCGTAACCAATTCCAGAACAACTAGTTTTAATTGGCCCATGGCTAGCGCCTCTAAGTTTCACTGAAATCCATCAATAACTTTTTCAGTAATACAAGTATTGACGATATCAGTCCAACTATCCAATGACAACGCGCAAAAAAATAGCATTGTTGAATCATCATAATAGGCACTGTGCGCGCAGCGCATGGGGAGATTGGCGCTTGACAGCGAGTTGCAAGTACCAAGCTTGAATATACGCAACACTGAACGTGCAGACACGTGTAAAATGGTTGATAATAAAATGCTCGGACAAGTAGTTCAGCTGTCGCAAAAAGACCGCGATGCAGGTGTGTCAGTTTTTTTGCCAAAATATAAGTGGCATTCCTTTGACCACTTCGGTGTTCGGTCATTACTGAGCACCGAACTGGATTTACTCATTATCACGCAGGTGCCTGTCATCAATGCGCTCGTTCTCAGTAACCTCGGCGAATATCGCCGTAAGTTATTGCTAAAACTAGATTCTTCGGGCTACATTTCTGTCGCAGATTCGATTTCTGACCTACAGGTTCTGTGTCCACTTAATACTAGCGATCACAATGTAATAAAATTAGTAGTAAACCTCGGATGCGATGTTAGTCAAGACTTTTCTAGTCAGCCTGTAGAACAGCTGTGTTATGATTTCTCTAATGCCGACTATGAAGCTGTGAAATTGCTTCTAATGAGTGTTAACTGGTTTCATGTTTTTTTTCGCTTTTGATATTGAAAAATTACTGGCACATTTTTTCATGTCACCTAAATGCTGCTATGTGTTCCTGTCAGAAAAATTAAGCAAATAAGCATAGATGCTCGAAAGAGAAAATACCCAAAAAGATAAGGCAAATGCTTAATCGTAAAGCGTGGTACTGGAAGAGAAACCGGCCGTTTTATGAAAAATACTAGTCACCAGCAGGCATATAAAGCATACTGCGTTAAATGTGTTAAAGCTATTCAAGCAAACTACAGTGAACTAGAGATGAGCCTTGCTCATCAGATGATTTAGGAAAATTCTACCGTTACGTAAACGGTAAAATTTCTGGAGACAGTTCTCTGCCTGTGACCGTTGTTGAAGCACCAAGTGTAACTGTCTTTAGACGACCACTGGACACTTGTTTTTTCTTCATTTTGTACGACTTAATTAATTGCTGCTGCTGTAGTTAAGGTTAAGGTTTTAAACGATGCATCTAGTTTTGTGACACGAAGTCACGTGTCTGTGACAAAGCTAGATGCATTGATCTTTCTTGTGGTATAAGAATGTGGGTATAAGTATCTTTTGTTTTATCACAATTCACGCGTTTGACAGACGGAAGGACAAACAAACGGACAGACGGACATGTCGGACAGATATTTTTCTCATGGCTATATAGCGCCTGCGTAGCTACAGCGCGGTAAAAACGAGACGAATCGATCATCATATGATAACACGCAGTCATCAATACAGCGATGTTATCAATTGTACTTGTTCAGACTCAATGAATGTCGCTGTAGCTCAAGCTACGACAATCGACCATCGTTGAAGACGACGAGAAGATTCCAACATTTTCACATATCAAATGTTCTGAGTCGGTATTTCTCACATTCATTCATTGTCCTTTTTCGTAGTTCTCTTTTCTGCAGTCGTCGATTCTGTGCGTTAGAATTTAACATTATTTTTCGAGGCGTGCATTAAACGTTGCGCACCGTATCATATTCATATCGTATCGAAGTTCGGCATACTTTATTACCTGCAGCAGTGCGACACAATGTTGAGCCGGACGTCGAGCACCTGCAGCCTCGACCGGGACCACCCACGGTGGACCACCCAGGCTACGGTCGTGATTATACCGTCACGTTGTCGCCAAGTCCGACGAGCCGTTGCGCAGCTGTTGGACGATCTTTTACTTCTCCGTACGCACGCGGTGCGCTTCGGTCGCACAACGCCGCCGTCGCCAGATGAGTTTAAACAGTTTGTTTAGTTGAGTAGACTAGTTCCTTGCAGCGCGATCAACGACTCGCGAACGACGCCTCCTCCGATGAGCGCCAGTCGCAATGAGGAGACGAGGCGAGGCGACTGCTGGCGGCGACCTGTTTGTACGTCGCCGTTCGTTCATCGCTCTCTCGCCCGCTCGCTGCAGCTGCTTCTGCTGCCGCTACGCAACGCCAGTCCTGACTTTTGCCATCACGAGTCCGCTGACTGTCTCGTCTTTGCAGCGTTACTGTCCTCCTATAACCCATATTTTATACCCGTCCACAAGATAAGATTTATTTGTGATAAAGGGACGTAGGCCACTGACAGATAAGTAGTATAACAATAACTACAAAAATGCATAGGATATAAAGATGCACAAGTTGACAATGCAAGTTACAAAACCACACAGGACATCAATATTGTGTTAATAAATTCACATGAGCGTTATTGATAGTTCACCCATCAGTTTATTTCAGACACAGTGTCCTTAGTTAAAAGTGAAAGATGCAATAAAGATAAGAAAATGAAAATAAGTCACTTCAGCTTTGATTTTAACTTTTTTTTGCTTTTAACCCTTGGGAACTATACACCCAAGGGTATTAAAAGATAAAAATTAAAAACATAAGGATACTTACAACAGACGCAGTGAGGAAAAACCACTCAACAATATTGTTAATACGTTCTAAACAGTGTTAACACAATCGTATAGTTAATTGAGCTTAGCGTATTTACAGTCAAGCTTGATTTTAAATATACTGTAAAATTTTCTCTGTAACAAGTCAATATCCTGTTCAGTCCACGAAACACATCAAAACAGATATTCTGAAGTTCAGAGTAACATGTACATATTAACGTATTGATATCTCTGTAGACTCATTTCGCATAAAACAGACAGACAAAGTATCACTTTTAAATGTACTTTTCTTTATGTATGTGATTACGTTGAAAAATAAATTCTTAAATGATATACAGCTAGTGCTTGATGCAGTGCAACGTAACATATTGATTATTAAATTGTTGTGGTGATAGTGTTTTTTTAGGTTGTTCACTTTTTGTTTAAAATGTTACATTGTTATTCAATTGTTATTCGATCTGACGATAGTCTGTCGATGATTTTCGTTTCTTTGTGTTATATTGTATAGTTGTAATAGTTGTTTGCTACCGATATGGTGAAATAAAGATGAATATATTGTATATGGTTAATTTCTATGGCATAATCATTTACACAATATCCTATTTCGTTGCACTTGGACCTTCAAATTTACAGGCGGCTAATACTACACCGTCTGCTGTCCGCTAAGCCCCAACGTAGTAGCGGCATGACTGGCTTTCTTGTTTTAGAGTCGAGTCTTCGACAATCAGTCAGCTCTTACCCACGTTGAGAATAGAAATGCGACATATCCCGTGTTTCTTTCTTTATCAAGTTATATAATATAATCGGTTCAGGAGTTTCGGAGCCCCAGGTGGCCGAAAATTGCTATTTCCCATTGACTGGAGGCATCGCCCTTACAACAGTGTACGCACTAACGTGCTACACTGTGATCTACATTTATTCATCACGCCGAAGCAGCACATGAAATTACAAACATACGCACAAACATTAAAGCAAAGACATTTAGAATGTACTAAAAATCACAGCTAAATAAAAGTTGTCAGTGTCTTCATGCACGTTATTGTTATTCAGAGATATTATGACATTATGACTCTATCACTGGAAGTCTTCAATGTGGAATATTTTATTCGCCGACGTTGCATGTTTTGGCGAAATGAGTCTGTATAGAGAAAGGCAGAGTCGGCGTTTCATAGCCAGGTAGAGCAGCGCCAGTGTGTGCGTGCAGCGGTTCTCGTTGCATGTTCACCGTCGCAGCCTGCGGCATCTCAACGGACGACCGCGACCTGGCGACTGGATTGGACTGGCGGGCGACCGTTGCTTCCGTCGCCGACCGTCCGTCCGTCCGCGTGACAAGCAGAGCGACCTACCTCATTCTCCGTGTGCCGAGTGCCGACACTGCAGAGTCGGTGTCGATTTACGACGTTACTTGACGACTTCCGGACGGGAAGGAAGACATTCAGCTACAATCAGGAAACGACTATTATAAATTCAGAGGCGGATAAAGAATTTAAAAAAAACGGGGCTTAACTGTGGCAAATGAGAACTAAAGATAAAGGTAAAAAAGGTAAAGCCGAGCACTTGTATAGCGCCTTGCATGGTATACAAACCACTTTAAAGCGCTCAGGCATGGATCACACAGTTTTACCTGCAATGAACACCATGCCTGCCTTTACCTCGTAAGCGTTCACCAGATGGCGCCTCCACTGATTGAGGTGGCGAACATCTAATTGCAGCTCACTACTCATTTATCGACCCCGAAAGGATGAAAGACTGAGTTGGTCTAGTTGGCTGATCTTCAGCGGACGGTTTACCCGTCAGCTGAAGGTCGAGCGCAGGACAGTGTCAGTTCGCCGGCCAAAGACCGGCGTTCCGCCAACTGTGCTGAAGCTAGAGCTGGTTGCCAAAACTATGTCACTCTTGCATCAAATTCATTTCACAAATTTAAACTTTTCATTTATTTTCTAGTTTGATGTTAAATATTTTTGCACATGTTTAATAATAACTTAAAGTATGTTATAGGCCTATTAATGTGCCAATATTTATCTTCCGTTATTTGTACTCGTGTACATATGATGATGGACCACCACCACCATGTATGGTGACTTGCATGAACAGGAAGGATATAATAATAAGAAATAACAAATAATAAATAATTTCATCTCGCCATAGGGTCGTAAGTTCACAAAGATATGCCGACAAACGAAGCTGAGATTGATATGGGAGGCGGTTAAGAGAACTGCTTGATACCGACCATTAACTGCCGTGTCAGGTGTAATTAACATCAGCGTCAGTCCAGCGGCAGAAGCTACAGCGGCAGCAGGCCTCGAGTATCAGTTGCTTGCTACATCATCATCGACCGACGTCGATCAGTCTCAGATGATGGACTGTGATGCCACGAGGCTGCTGCCGCTGATGACGACCCAGTGAAAGAGCGCCCGGACGTTTACATTAGTACGGCGTAGAGTTTCACGTAGCGCTCTGACGTTGAAGACAGGCATCTTTCTGAGCAGTCTTTGTACTAGACAGACAGTAGATATTGAGAGATTCCTACTTGCACATCACGCATCACTCAGCCGTCTTCTAGTATTCCTCTTGCTGTACGCTGAGCCACTCTGCCTGCAGAGTATGCAAGTTTTAGTTTATAATTAGTGTAACATAAAGATTGATCGTGTAGCCTCAAAAGAGGTCACTCTTCAGTTAATTAAAAGCAAATGCTTACCAGTACTTTTATACACTCTTGAAGCGTGCCCTTTAACTAAGTCATTTTGCAGTCACTCGATTTTGTCATTAACAGGTTCCTTATGAAACTCTTCACAACTAAAAGGATTGAAACTGAAAAGTATTTTCAAGACTACTTTGACTTCTCTTTACCGAGTGTATTATGGGCCAAGCGTGTAGCGAAGTTTGAAGTGAGCTTCGAGTGTTTTTTGTCTCTGCTATAATTGTTTGATTTCGTTTGTATTGCTTATTGTTTGTTGTCTACCATGTTTGCTTGGTGAGTAAAGATTCTCATAACAATTCGTAATGTGCACTAAGTCTGCTAACCCGATGATGAGGACAGATTCTATTGACGCCGATTTTCAGTTATTTGGTCTGTCAACAGCGGTTAATAATAGCGGACCAAATACTTTTAGTGTGCCAAGAAAGACTTTATAGATGACGACTTTCTAGCCTACAGTTTGGCTCTGTGCAATTTGTAATTGACCGTTGAATGAAATGATATAGAAAGTGAAAGGTCTGTCAGCAGCCAAACGACGTCTTTACAAGTCCATCGCTGACTGCCGCAGACGACGTTCCACAGGCCTACGGCTGACGAGGCCCCATTCAACCGGTTGACGTCATGGCATGCACATGAGTGACGCATAGCATAACAACACTTGGAGTAATCCCGTCTGTTTGTTTATTAACAAGACAAAATTAAAACGAATGATTGAATTTACTTCAAATTTAGTCAAATATTAGTGGATAGTATGTTATGCGTGTTTAGAATCAAGAGAGTAGGTCACATAGGCCTATACGCTTTGGCATTCGAAAGAGCGCCCCACCTATACAATAGCAATCATTTTAAAGTCATCTGGGATAGCTCGCGCCCACGCTCTATGACGAGGTCTCGATCTGCTATGACTAGTCCAGTCAATGTAGTGAGTGATACACCCAAAACAAATAGCAATTGTAATGAAACCTAGTTTTTGGTTAACCATTTACGTTTACAAACAACATATTAAAATCAGCCAAAATCAAACATTAGGAATACTGTGAAATTTGAGGAACAAATATTACACTATTTCTATGCTGGACAGAATTTGTGACATACATACATATTTAAATTTATTCTGAAGGCAAGTCGTGTAAATGTTATGCTAAACAGCGCTGTAAGGGGTGTTTTGGGGTGCTGAATTTAAATTTGCTGTATACTTAGCTTAAAAATGTAAAAGAGTGCATGGCTCGAAATTGAAAAATCGAAGATGGCCGCCGCCACGGAGCTAAAATGTATTTTACGTACATATGTTTTTGACTGAAAAATTTGAAACTTGAATAGATTGTACTGTTGTATGTTTTCATGATAGGCAATCCATTGCTACAGATTGAGTGAAAGTAAACTGTCCGAATTTTATTACCGCACTGCATTAAATGCAGGGCGGTCTAGTCACGATAAAGCTGTATGTCCGTCCGTCCGTCTGTTTGTCTCCCTGTCTGTCCGTCTGTCAAACGCATGATTTGTAACAAACCAAAAGAAATTTGTGTTAAAATTCTTATACAACACAAAAGATCATTTACACTAGTTTTGTGAAAAGAAGAATGGTTGGTGAGGGTGACCCATTCTGCCTGAAATTTTGGGTCAAGCTGACTCCGTTGGAGCGAAAACCCCAATTTTCAGTCGATATTCGCTCGTAGCGCCTCAGCCGTAACACCTGGCGAAAAAAGTTCAATTAACACTAAGATGAAGTTTACTACGCGCTTTTCAATGAGCCTAAGCTGAACATCGTACCCTGCCCCATTACTCCCCCCAAAGGGTGGCTCAAAACGCAGTGTCCAACATTTGAACAATAAGCTGCGATAACTCCGAAACGGTACGAGATAGGATGTCAGTTAATATTAATAAGTCGCATACGGGCTTTCAATTGATATCGACCTCGATGACCTTGAATGACCTTGAACTGCATAATAGCCTTTATATTGCGTTTTTTCACCGACTTCGATAGCTCAGCTGGCCAATTACGTCACAGTGGTTAATGTCCACAAAATATTGCCTCCCAGTCTCAGTCTTCTACTGTGGTACAAAACTAACCCACCCTGCAGCGCGGTCTCTCTGCAATAGTTGAGCTACTTGTATACAGGGTAGTCCAAAAAATAAACCAGTTCTAAAGTTTGTTAACTTGTGTATATGATGACACAGAAATGTGATCCATGTATCAGAATATTCATTACTTTATCTGGAGTAAGATTATTTTATAAATGTGACCACAATTAAATATTCTTTGCACTCCACTAACCACAGTTGCATGAACCGCCCCGTTCATGCAACCATGCATTGTACAGTGTATCTCATGTCAACACGAGATAAAAATGTAGTTCATTTATAGTTGTATTTTGTGAAATCGTTGCAAGGCTACTAAAGCTAGACAGACGTTTTAAGTTGAAACATGTCGTATTGAAACATTATTTTTGTTTCCAAACATCAGTTTAATACACATATTATAAGTAAAAACTGGTACTTGTTAAACAGTCAGCGGACGATATAACTCACGCTGTATGACCAACCGCTTTTTATCACGGGTTCGGCAGTATAGTCCTAACAAGCCATAGCACTAAGCATAGGAAAATTGTAGATTTCGACCCCTCAGGGCCTATCATTCATCATGTGAAATTAAAGACACTTGTAATGGTTCACAGACTAAAAAAATTATGACAGTATCATTAATCATCATCGCAAAAACTGTCTGAAATGCTACATTAGAATTTTTACGTTACTGAATTGAGATAAAAACGGGCGTCATTTTACGATGTAAACTAGCGACGCAGAACAAATAAATGTCAAAATTGCCATGTATCATTTGTTCCAAATTTTCTCAGCTATTTTTCTGCCAAATATTATTTGAATTGGTTTACAACTTTCTATTAGTGAATAATACTAACTTATATCCTATCTCGCACCGTTTCCAAGTTATTACGAATTATTGGTCAAATTTTAGCTTTTGACAGGGGTGCCTATGTTTAATGTATTAGTTAGGGGTAAACCCCTGAACTCATGACTACAAAATTTGGCCTCAAGTAACTATAAACATCATGCTATCGTATGATGTAAAATGGATTGGGGGCGTGACATACAGACGGATAGACGGACAGAACGACCTTAGCAATAGCGCTGTCTAACGTCGTGAGACGCGCGCTAAAAATTAAAATTACGGTAAGTTCCAAAGGTTTCATTTTTGCTGATTTTGAATATGTTACACTAGGCCTACATAAAATTTCAAAACGTTTGGTAATTGTTTCATTACTATTGCAATTTGTTTTGGGTTTGGCCATTTTTAGCGTAGATTGACTGGACTAGACGTGCATGTATAGCTAATGCTCTGTAGTGCGCATGAGAAATGCGATGCCGTGGTGTCTATTTCACCCAACGTCAGTTACTTACACATTATAAAAAATACTATTTCTATCTAACCGCAAATAGCTTTGGACAAAAAAGGAGAATTGCGTTTGACGAGGTCATGTTATTCATAACTGATCGAGGTTTGTCAAGAACACTTCTATTATGAACTATTACGCCAGAATCTCTTGTATAATGTTCAAAAGTTGGTCACAGTCGGATGGGTCGATTTCAGAAACTGCCTGCGCTTTGGCGCGAATCGGTGGGATAACAACAAGACAGATAAACTAGTAAATTGAGACAATCGATTAATCGCGTAGAATCGATCGACCCCACTTGCTACAATCGATTTGCATCGACTTGGACGACCAGTCGACATTCGTTCAATTTCGATCGATTTGATCGATCGTGACTTGATCATCTACAAGGTGTACTATAGCTATGCCATGGGATCTCGCTGATTTATTGGTGACAGTTACATCATGAAACGCATCCACTGCTGTGTATTACACGTTAAACGGGGACCAAGGGGTTGCGGGTGTAAGTTTCCCTGGTCCCTACCATACTACAGTCGTATCTAGAATGAGATGTCTTTTTTCCGATGTCATTCGTCTTTGAGTAGAGATTAGTTCAAGTTTTCTATCTCAGAACTGAGCCATAACGTAAAACGATATTTTTTTATTTGACTCTTACTTAGTAGTTTATTCACTACCATTGCTATTGTTTTGGCACGTCAGGCCTCGTCTCAGATTCGCCCCTCAGGTTCAGAAACCCGCCTATACGCCTATATGTTGGCTGGCGGCCACCCAGGACAACACGTAACGGTAAACGTCGCCAGAACGGTACCGTGACAACGTTGTGAACGCTATCGGACCGTCACCGATACTATATATCTCTCACAGTGTTATTCCGATCGTTTGGCACGAGTTTTGTTACACCTGCCTCTGGAAAACTGCCACAAAGTTGCTTGATCACGATTATGCATATATTACGCGGAAATCTGATTGCATATGTAAGCTAGATTCGTGACGACCGCATAGGACTTCATTTATATGCAGTGACTGTTATCGCATATGATAACACAGAAAAATAACTTAGATAAACATTAAACCGGTCGTCGCCTGTAAAATTGAAGTGGGGTCGCGCGCATTTAGCAGTCTAAATAGAAAAATATAGAAACTGACTTAAAGACAATATTATGGTGTCTGAAAAGAAATCAGCAAAGACACATTTGAATCGTTTATTGTTCGTTGAACGTTATCAATTACACAAGCCGACAATTATGCATACGCATTATGTAGCCATGTATAGCCGACAGGCGTATAGCAGAAACGTGCTAGGGGCGATTTCACCATACACGGTGCCCGGTAAAGCACGTCATACGGTCATCTGTCCTTAATTATTGCTAACGTTGTAATTATTATCAGTTGACAACGCGTTGGCATGTATGCCCAGCAGTGAAATGCAATCGAGCACTGGCAGGCGTTCGTTCTTTTTTAAATTCAATCATGGAAATGGCTAATTGTTCTAACTTTTCTCCAGGGCTGATGCTGTCGGATACTGGAGTGGTGCTGTGATAGCAGCTGTTATTTGACAGCTGGGCCGAAAATATGGGAAGTCGAGTTGACTGGCGATTATACGATACCGATGAGTATGGCAAATGATAAGCACCAATGGATAGGCATCCTACGATGTGCTATAAATTCGTATTAAATATTAACTATAGCTCTACCTCGAAACTGAAAACGTAAATTTTTCAAGGTCAGAGCCGTTTTGGCCACATCCGGTTAGTTTCCCATTCGCATTCCAGTTCGAAGTACGTTCAGCAGACTAAAAGTCATTGCACCCAGTTTCCCCTTCGATGGATAGTTGGAGCTATACAGATGAACTGCTCGACGAGTAGGCCTACTGCACAGCCAAGCATCATGTCACAATGACGCATCTGATATTGCCGTACCTTATCATGACGTACGATAAATAAGTATAGGCCTAATCTACCAAAAAAGTTGTTCACGGGCTGACCTGACGAAAGGTGTCGTTTTCAGCATCCATCGTAAAATTCGTAACAAAACTCGCTCAGGGCTCAAACATATTTATGTGAACAATGATGGTGTCACTACTCACTTCTCACTTCTCAGGCACATCAAAAGAGGCATGCGGTCATGAGAAGCAGCGTCGAGGCCGCGTTGACGCGACTGCGAAAGAG
>Ga0049105_1000659_pt1 | contig 12847 bp, 10 predicted proteins | sample WorMetvaBAHAMAS1_FD_61260 | JGI IMG/M metagenome (GOLD analysis project Ga0049105, IMG submission 61260) | Worm MetaG Olavius vacuus BAHAMAS.1 | ecosystem: Host-associated > Annelida > Digestive system > Unclassified | place: Germany: Marburg | collected 2013-04-09
GCAGACGGAAAGAGCGGTTGTTGACATTCAGAGAGGAAGAGGAAGGTGGGCGAGGAGGGTTACGACAGCTGAAGAACGAGTGCTACGATGGGGCTGAACAGAGATAAGATTATATAGATATGAAGGTTGAGTGGTGGTGCGGACTTTGTACGCGAGAGAAAGAATTTTATGGTCTATGCACTGCTTAATTTTAAGCCAGTGTAAAGATCTGAGAGCAGGGTTGATACGGGAAGACTTTGGGGCTCTGACGACAGCACGTGCGAGAGAATTCTGGATGTGTTGAAGACGGTTTAGTTGAGTATTTGGTAGGTTGTAGTGAAGTGAGTTGCAGTGGTCAAGCTTGGAGTGCACGATGGAGGTGGCAATGGTACTGGCTGTTTTGTGATCGAGATATGATCGGATGCAGCGAAGTTGACGGACGTGAGCTGTAATTCACAGTAATTCCACTGCTAAAATTTTCGTTAGTACAAATAACATGAAAGCTGGCTGGGTGTACTGACGCTTTAAGAAGTGAACGCAGAAGGTCATTGTGTATCGGTACACGAAGAGACTTGAAGACGCCACGAACTGTATGCTGCTCCAATAACCCGGTCCTGAACAGAACACAGAAACTTTGAGTGACAATATAAATACATAAATCGAAGTTAGCAGGGTTATACTGTACATTCCACTTCTGTGTGGAAAATGTTATATGTTATATATATATAAAGTAGGCCTACTAGTATAGATAACGTATAAAAAGCATTTTCTGGCAGTCAGAACTGTCTCATTTAGTACACTTAATTATATTTACAATTACAATTACAATTAGTACACGTCTTGGTCCGAGCCACAAACTGAGATCCTAAATAAAGTAACACAACAACCGCCTAAAATTGTCATTGGTAAACTTTGTCAACAAAGCAGCTGACTGAGATAATAAGCAAAAAACCTATGCATGCACATACGGTTAGGGAAAATATTGGGGAGGGGGCACGGGGTCATGTGCCCCCAATATTTTCAGAGCGTCAGGGTGAAGGGGTGGTCGGAGTGTGAGAGGGAGTCGTTCTTTGCCGTCGGACTGCCATGGAAAACTAGTGTCGTCCCGGGGAAGACAAACCTTCTGAAATTTTACAAACTACAATTGACCTGGAGTTGCAGTATGAGAAGAGGCTAAACGCCCTCCCCAGAAAATTTCAGATATTTTTGTCTGGAAATGACATATTCTGGTGTAATTTTTTAAAGAATTCCACACCTTACAAGTGTCATGTAGTACACCAGAACATGTCATTTCTAGACGAAAAAAAAATAAAATATTTACTACACCAGGCAGAAGTTTAGTGTGGTCACGAGCTGGCTAATTATTTTATAAGCCCCTCTCCAATATAATTATTACTTTATGCCTATGAACCTGAGTCCGTCGTGGTGCTGACACTGGTACTCGATGTGATCGAAGTCTTCCCAGCTGACACGCTTGAGCTGTTCGTGACAGATAGCCAACATTTCATTGAGTGTGAGACCGAGGTCGGCGCGATGCTGGTAGTAGCGAGCCAGCGTCACGATGTCGTGGTTGGTGAACTTGCAGCCGGCCAGCAGGCGTCTCATCAGGCCGCAGAACTCGTCGAACGGCACGCTCACCGATTCCAGTTCGTTGAAGTTGAGTGACCCGCGCTGCGGCTCCAGCGCCGCTTTGACGCGTTCCATGATCGCCTCGATGTTCGACTGTGGGAACTACAAACCAGTATCGCGCCTTCACAGTCAGCCGTGAAATAACGACAGTAATTACAACAACAACAGCACTCGGACAGCGCAAAGCTGTGCCAACGCCAAATTGCGAAAAAATGCCACACGTTGGTTTACTTACTTATTGTTGGATGGACTATTAACCAAAACTCAGTATTTCTGGTTGGTGAGGCACTCCCAGGCGTGCGTGTGGCTGTTTGCAGTCGTAAACAGTGAACGGTGCGGCGGAACTATTGTACTGTTAAAGATTTTCACAGTTTTGGGATTTTCACTATCGAGATGCAGATGACTTCCAATATTTAACAGTATATATATATATATCTTCCTTGTCCAAAGACAGCTTACATGTGGTAAACTTTTCATGAAGAAACGATCGGTAGTTTTAACGTAAAGTTGCTAACAGACAGACAGACAGACAAACGCCTGGCATTACATAACCTCCTTGACGGAGGTAATACTACTAATAAGTAGAAAAGTGACAAGAAAACGACGAAATGAGAAAATAAGTACAGCGGGAGTGGACAGTGATGGACATTATGCAAAAGAGAAAGCTTCAGCTCGTCTTTGTCCTCTCTCAATGCCAAATTTAGCGTGAAAGAAACGCATGCTATTGCGATATGCCTTCAGTAGGATTCGATTTTTTGAGGCTGTGAACACGGTTAAAAGGCCAAAGCCCAAACAGCCGTCTGTATAACGGTGACTGCCGTAGTTCTTACTTCATCCGCGTGCTTCTCGAGGTACATGTAGGCGTACTCGTCGGCGTCGATCAGCTCAAACTTGAACTTGTTGACCTCGAGCACGGCGCCGATGTACATGTCGCACAGGGTGAAGTACTTGGAGAACTCGACCGGGTAGCGCGGCTGGTTCGGCTTCTTCACCCGGCCTCGCTCCAGGAACTTGCCGCCTCTGAAGCCTACAGCCGCACGTACGGTCTCACTTATTCTCCCACACTTTAAATATACACTGTTTAGCGTAGGGCTTTTCATCAGCTTCATCAAACAAACCCAGCCCAGATATTCACAGAATGTTAGTTGCTATAGTGTGCAGTGTGAAAATGTCAATGGCTCAGCGCCATGCACGCCTCCGATTCGCAATCTAAAGGGATCCCTGCCGCTCTCTTCTCTCCCGTCCCTTGCCTTCTACTCCATACTTTCTCCTTTTCCCAGCCCTTCCCTTTCCCCTTTATCTCCCGTCCCTTCCCTTCCCCTCTTCCCTGCCTGTTTCTCCGCTTCCTGCTGTGAAGTGGCCGCCTAATCCAACTAGGGAAGCGCTGTAGCCCCCCCCTCAGCAAGGCCCGAGCGGTCACAACGATATTTATGTGATATTTCGTAAGCTATTTGGTGGCTGTAGATAGGGTCGATGTTGTAACTGAAGCGATCTATAGCAGTACTTGTGATTTAAAGAGCGTGACCCACCCACCCCCCACCATCCCACTGATCTGCAAGTGCGTCCTTAGGGGCAAGTTTTTCACAGTCCTGTGCACCTGTCGCTAAGCAGTATAATATCGTCATCGCCATCATCATCCTGGCGACTGTTGCTTTATAGAACGCCTTGTCACTGAATGTATTTACTGACATAATTCGACGACTGTTGACTGGTCACGAGACATGTGAGTGCTCATGTTGCGTGCACTTCAACATTTCTAAACACAACACCTGTAATCTCACGCCACGCAGAGGGTTGCACAGGCTGTTCAAACATTTCGTTGTTTATCATCTTGCTCAAACGTCGTATATTTTGCCTGTAAAGCATGCATTTTCAATACTTCGTTTCTCATCACGTCCCAGAAATCAAACTTGCCTTCTTAGAATTATGTGTCCCATTTCTAGCGACCATCCGCGGTCAAGAATCATATATTGCCAAAAACTAGAATCTATACCGGCTGTATTTATGTCGCAGACACTATGGGTCTATAGCTTCAGCTAGTTTATCGAAGTTGACTCTGAAAGCTAACGTTGTGGGTGAAATAAAGCCAAATAACGGCCACTGCGCCCTTCAAGGACATTCAATATCATCACTTCTGATATTAATCGAATGCCCGTATGCGACTTTCTATGAGGGAATAATACTAACTTAACGATCTTGCACCGTTTCCAACATATATCGCGGATTATTAGTCCAATTTTAGCTGGCGACGGGGAGTGCTTAACGCACTTCTTTAGGGTGAACCCCTAAATTCAGAATTGCATTTTGGCTCGAGAAATCAGACATCGTTCTATAGTACAATGCAAAGCATATTTCGATATCTTAAACTGTTCAGGCGTGACTTAGGAGTGCGACAAACAGACGGACGGACAGACTTTCTGGTAGCAAACGCAGCGCTTAACTACGTTGCGCGGCCAAAAAACTGAGCCCCTATTTTCTCTGTTAAACGTACGGTAAGGTAAGGTAAGGTAAACGTGGATTTGCATAGCGCCTATTGTCGTGAACACATCTCTAAGGCGCTCAGGTATGGCACGCGTTCTCAAGGGATCTCAGTTTTACCTGCACACCCCGCGTTCATCCGCAACGGAATGAACCATACCTGCCTTTGTCTTCCCAGCCGAAGCTGGGTCACATGAGAAACAGTGTAGCGTACCCGAGTTGCGTACAGGTGGTTCGAAGATGAGCAGCGTGTCGTCAGTGCGGTAGTAGGACACGATGAAGCGCCGGTCGCGGTCGACGGCGACGTCGGTGACGAGACGCGCGGTGAACCGCAGCTCGTTGCTGTCCAGACCGCGACGGTCGTGCGCCATGAACTTGACGAAGTCGCGCTGCGGCGGTTTCGGGATGAGGCTGAGACAGTTGCCGAGCGAGTCCTCCTCGGAGCCGAAGCCGTTGTACGGCGGGATCATGCGCGGCTGCCTCGGCGGCTTCACCTCCGCCACGCGCTCCAACGGCGTGAAGTCAGCTACATCCGACACAATGCTGACGTAATTAGGCCGTCCCAGTCCCACGTATGTCGAAAACCCTCTATTTTGCTGTTGGGACTTACTGTTGCAATCCAGCCTCTAATCTCCCAGACGGCCGAGAGGCGCCTCGTCGAAAGTATATCAATGGTTGGGTCCTACCTCTCGCACAAAAACTGACCCAGACATTTTACTCATCTCTCCCCTAATTTTTACATGGGTAAGGTAAGGTAAGGTGAACGCGGATTTGTACAGCGCCTCATCGTGAACACATCTCTAAAGCGCTCAGGTATTGCACGCGTTCTCGAGGAATCTCACAGTTTTACCTGCACACCCCGCGTATATCCGCTAACAGAATGAACCATACCTGCCTTTTCCTTCCCAGCCGAAGCTGGTCCTCATTTACCGACCCCGGAGGGATGGAAAGCTGAGTTGGCCTGAGTGGCTGCTTACATACACCATGTTTCAGAAAAAAACATCCACTCACATTATTGGCTATAAGTTGAGGAATAGTTGTCTGATTTTAATAATTTTTGACATCAAAATTCCTCACATAATTTGACATCGCATGACAGCTTAGTTGTCCACCTCACCTAACTAATGTGTCAACACTACCTTGTAAAACTTATCGCACGAGTTTTGTCGCCGTACATTACATACTTTTCCATACAGGTTGTGTACTTTTGGCATCAAATTTTCACTAACTGTTGAGTTTTCAACAGTCAACAACTGTTTCGTTGCAACTGTGCATTATGACTTTGCCGTTTAATCGTTTGACTGCTTATAACATTTGCCGTGACTGTTTTCAGTGTTCTTTGACTCTTTCAGTCACATGCAGCCGTTGTTAAGCGTTATAACGCATTTTGTTTAAACTTACTGCAAACATGCAGTGACACCAAACCAAATAACATCAGCAAATCAATATTTCCTGTATGTGTTAGGGAACATTTTCACATTTAATGAATTGTGGAACGTAACTTTTTGTCACAAAACAAGGCATGTTTGTAATGTATGGCGACAAAACTCGTGCGATAAGTTTTACAAGATAGTGTAGACACATCAGTTAGGTGAGGTGGACAACTAAGCTGTCTTGCGATGTCAAATTATGTGAGGAATTTTGGTGTTAAAAATTGTTAAAATCAGACAACTATTTCTCAACTTATAGCCAATAATATGAGTGGATGTTTTTTTTCTGAAACACGGTGCATATCGAAATAAATGTCCGGCTCTGGGAATTTGAACGCAGACACGGTTACCCATCTCAGTACTAACCAGACCCGATGTAGGTTAACTTCGTTGATCGAGACTAATTACGCGCTACCGTTACGCCAGACCACCACCAAGAAGTAGTAAAGAAGTGTGAATTTTAGCCTCGTAACACAGCCCGATATGGATTCGATAATGTGAACCGCCATTTTTGTTTCATTCTGTCTATACGGGCACCAATACGGATTGACTCTGTGATGCGCCCTCGGTCTTCTAGTAGGGGGAGGGGGCCCAATACAAGTGCCTCAGTTACTGTTACAGTTTACACTGCAGCTGGCGTATAGCACTTACTGATGCCGTATTTCACTCGGTAATATTCCTTCGTGAATTCGTCGCTGTCGTACAGCACGAACTTCCGGTTGAAGATGTTGATGACGCTTCCCACTGCCAGGTCGCAGTCGTTATAGAAGTCCGTCTTTCTGCTGCCCATCTGTTCGCACAGAAACGCCGAACCACAGAATAATGTAGTAGTAGTAGTAGTAGTAGTAGAAATGAGTATTATTTAGGTGGCATTATCGCACTGCTGCTGTAGGACCACAGTACAATGTCAACAAAATCAGTCTGTAGCAGCCAGTATATGGTGACAGATCAGCACTGAGCGACGGGCGCGCAGATAAAGCACAGTACATTGTCAGATCGCATCAGAGAATGACGACCGGAACAGAACGGTCTTCAGTTCTCCTCAATGTAACAGATGCGTTAGAAATTTCGCTCTGGCAAAGACGTAAGCGTGCTAAAACGTGACAGTATAACTAGATGGTCGTTGAAGGTGAACCGCCGATTGGTGCGACTCTGCCGGAAAAGTGCATGTTCGAAAAATGTCTGTGACCTTGACCTTTGAAACCATGACCTCGAAAATGTCATCAGTGTCACGCCGACCTGGCAATGACAAACTGTGATGTTTAATTAAAATACGTCCATGCAGTGGTTAAAGTGCAAAATTAGAGGTGAGGGAACGCTACATTCAGGTTTGGGCCCCTTTCCCTAGCATTATAACAATCTGAGGTGGGGGAACGCTTTGAGCCATAAATTGGAGGTGGGAAACGGCGTTCCCTTGCGTCCCATTACAGTTTAACCACTGCGTCCATGCATGCCGGAGATAGGTGAGCAAACGCATGCCTCTCAAAGTGCTTACTTTACCATATGTGGTAATGCCGTGACCTTTACCTTTGACCTTTCTGACCTTGAAATCTAACCAGTTCATCTTCGTCTATAATTGCACCGAAGGTGGCAACTTCGTGAAATTCCCACCAGCGGTCTGTAAGATACTGCGTTAACAAACTTTTACTATATGATCACGCACGCACGGACAGCCCGAAAACAGGACGCCTCCGGCACCGTTCTAATAGTGGCGGAGGCACAACAAGTGCGTACAGGAAGCATGAACGCGGCTTAAAATTCGCATATGAAACGATGAAGACAATATTATTATTGTTATTATTATTATTATTATTATTATTATTATTAGCATTACCGTAGTCAAATCTCTGTTTGTTTATCTCTCCGGTTGTTTGTTTATTCGTTTGTTCTATTCTATCTGCTCTGTTCTATCACTACCATGCTTTTGGTGAAATAAAGATATATATAATGAATATATATGAATTAGATTAAGGTAGCATTGTCACATACTGCTGCAGGACCGCCTTACAATGTCAGTGTCACATGTATCATAGATAGGAGATAATCACAGTTTTTGCGTTCTTGAGTCACTTTCTCGCTACAGCCGGTGACGTCGCCAGGGCGCGGCACCGGCTCGACGGCGCGAGGTATCTTCTGCCGGATGATGAACGCCGGCACTTGTAAATTGTAACTGTTACTACACATGTTCACATTGTTCAGCACAGTCTTGTAAGGGCGCATCTAGAGTTTTGCAAATCACGGGGTCAAACGGTGATTTTTTTGCTGTTTTAGTATCATGACTTATGTCGCCCTAACACTGTGTTTTACTGTTAAAGTCTGTTATCACTCAGCAGTGTCACCTTGAGACGGTCGAGGATGTAGTAGCCGTCGATGAGGTCGCCGAAGACGTTGAGCACGGTGTGCTTGGTGACGTCGCCAGGGCGCGGCACCGGCTCGACGGCGCGAGGTACCTTCTGACGGTTGATGAACGCCGGCACGCGGTCTCGGCCGGAGTTGCGCGGTAGTGATTCCACCACCTTCATCCACCATGTGAGTTTACCGGTTTTCATTTCCATACGGCTGGTATGAGATTACTGTTTAACTAGTTAACTTTACCTCTTTACAAATAAACTATCAGTTACATCGAATCGACGTCCACTAAATTATAAGCATTGTCAGTTACGCCAGTTACTCGTGGATGTAACTGTGTGCTTCAAACCCTGGCAATTAGAACCCAACAACGAAGTCACAGCTCGTTGACTGTGTATGTCTCATCTTCGTTTAATTGGTTAAGACAAACCGCTCAACCTTACACACGATATAAAACATATAACAGTCTGACACGCAGGGCAGCAATGACACGACACAGACTGTCACGCAGGACAGCAACAACAACCAGGTTTAACCCAAAGGGTATAGGCTCAGGCTGCCAGAAACAGACGGCACCAAGGTTAACGCCACAAACTCCCTCTAGATCGGCCCCTAAGAGGGGAAGTTAAACTGTAAAGCAAGCAGTGGCGTCGCCAGCTATGGAGCACTGGGGCATGACTTACAACAATTTCATTTTAGTTCACTTTAGAGTAAATCTGAGAGTAGTCCGCGAGATTAGCTGATGCAGATGTCAACAACTCACAGCTCTTTCGATCAGTATAGGCCTACTGCATCAGTCACAAAACTATTAGTCATCGAGCAGCTGCTGCACCCTGCCCTGAAGTTCACCGTGAGTGTCCCATGACATAAATTCCGTCTTTGCCCCTCCTCACAACAAATACTGGCGACGCCACACAAAGCAAGACGTCGCAGGACCTCGATGGTGTCGTCGGCGAGGTAGTAATGCAGTATCATGTGTCGAACGTCTCCGAACATCTCATCGCGGTCGTCCCAGTAACAGTAGAAGCGCAGCACGTGCCGGTCGTGGTCGAGGAACTGCTTCAGCGTGTCCATTGGGTCGTACGGACGCAGCGGCTGCAGTGTTTCCTCCATCTGACGCATCACAACCGCCACACCACACATCCCTGTAGTGCTCTAGAAAACGGGCGTCCATTTCTGTAACGATTACGGCAAATTTCTGCGACTTTCGCTTTATATAGCCTTGGGATATGTTCCCTAAACACTCAAAACAACTTCGTCAGAACTTAATGGGTGATTGGTGCAAATATGGCACAACTTTTGCGCAACTTAAGATGCGACATTTTACTGCAACTTTTAGTCATCTTCACAACTTGACCAGAATTTCCGCCCTGCTGTCTTAAAGTATAAGCACACTAATCCTCAAAGTGGGCCAAAATCCAGAGTATTCGATACACTGACTGATTCTTAAATTCACAGGAATTTCTTGTACGAATCGCTGATTACAACTTTTTATCTGTTTCACTTTTGCTTTGCGAAATAAATGCAATTTTCTAGCGCAACTTTTCTGATAAATAAACGCAGTTTTCTCCGCTTTCAGTGCAACAAGAAATAGTAACAATGCCTATTTTTGATATCGATCTGTACTCCAGTCAGTCGACCTAGAACGCCAGCTCCTGCTAAGTTAGTGCTAACCGCGTGTCCTGAGGCAACTAACGCCGACGCATCTTCTTATCTTTTGTTATCATAATTTGCACGATATATATCAGAACAAAGTACACATGAAATCATGAAATGTAAGACATGAGTCAACACACATCCATGTGCGTGGAATGCATTTACAGGAAATGGAAAGATGCATATGAGAATGAAGTTTTACACCACAACACATTAAATTTCATCACAACGCCAACGTCACTGTGAAACGTTTAGTTCTGAGTTACATGTACGTTAAGTGTGTCGCTATCAAAAACTAGTTGATTACAACTCGAGTACAAATGAACACTGAACGGTTCAAATCGTTCACGTAGACTAATTGATTTTGATTGGGAAGTGCTGGTTAGTCAACCTTTAAATTATGAAACTGGCGTGGGGCACAAAATAAGTAAAAAAAATTCTATAGAAGTACAATAGAGATGATAAAAAGAAATTTTTAACGAAAACTGGCAAGTTATAACATCGAGCTATTTTTTAGCCCATATGCGCGAATTTGTTCATCCTCTGACTGGCGGTCCTAAGCTGCGCTGACGGCTCTGGTGTCACACTGACCGCTTTGCGCTCGCACGAGTACGGGTCAGCCGGGATCTGTATCGGTGGATTAAGTCGGACGCCGAGCTTCTGCAGGAAGTTGCGAGTGAAGTCGTCACAGTTGACGAGCTTGACGACGCGCGAGTGAAGGTTCAGCTCCACGCCGATATTCAGATCGTCGGCGCGGTAGTACTGGTCTTCGTCCGGAGGAGGCTTCGGAATGCGGTGACGATTGAGGATCGTGCCTGCAACGTGCCAGATTTACAACCGGTTACTGCAACAGATACGACACTTGAACATACGCGCATAGCACCCTGCGTTCGCAGACAGGTGGGTGGCAGATAAGGTCCGAGCGTAACCTGAACAATTCTCAGGTGAGTTAGGCCTATATCTCAAAGAGATGTACAACAACAACACGGGCCCAACATCTGTTTACATGTAGCATCGACCGCAGTCAGCCTACAGCAATACGTGCAAACACAACTCCCACACGCTGATGAACGGCTAAGCTAAGTGGCTTCTGGTACGCGCAACTCGTAAAACTAAACAATTTGCTCAAATCTTCGGCTGGGAATCCGCAGTCTGATAAATGCCATTAAAATCCTTTCGTATTCGTCAAATACAGCATTACAAGTTAGAGATGTGCCAAATGAATAGTCTGGTGGATTTTAATATCGGAATCAATCTCTGTGAGGAAGTCCAAGTCTGAAAGCGAGCGGGCAGAAATTTAATGTGTTGAAAACAACTATACCGGTACCAACGCTGTCGGGTCAGCTTCACCGCGTTTAGAAGAATTTCTATAATTCGCAAAATATCGTCTACTCAGCAATAAGCAACAAACGACGACGTTGTTGTGTCACATAATTAACATAAATTTTCACAAAATGAAGCTGACTAGGCTACCTTGATTGAGACCGGAATTTTTGTGTCGCGGTTCGACCAGCTGAATGGAGTCGTCTTCGAGGTAGAAATAGACCTTCACGTGTCGGACGCGATACTGCTCGACGCGCGACTCGGTAACCGACTCCTGGAAGTAACCGTCGAAGCTGAGCACCTGTTTGTCGAACGCGACCCAGGCGGGAAGGTCAAAGTTGTCGCCGGCCGGAATGGAGCTGTGCGGCGCGAGCGTCTTCTGACACGGAAGCCGCTCGCCGCCGATACCCGGCTTTGACTCGCCGACCATCAAAGTCACGTCTTCATCCTTGTCGAAATGGTGAGACTTGTGAAACTTGGTCTTTCCCACCTGTGCACATAATTATATTGTCGGATTTAGTCCGAGGGCCCTGCTGCCTTGTACTTACAACGGGGTCTCCCTCGCTCACATCAGCTACAGTACACAGTACTACGGTATCACAGAATTATAAAGTCCATTTGGTCGAGAGGCCCAAGTTAGAGCTTCATTAGTTTTGTGGTAAATCTGGTCCGGCATAACAATCACTTATAATTCGACAGTGGACACTGACAGTGATAAAACAACATCTATTTTTTCCTCTCTTTGTGCCTGGGAGAGTAACATGATGCCAACATCAGCCAGGTTCATGTTCGTTCCAGTGTTCAGACTATAGGAAAACAAACATGTTTTCTCATGGGGCCCGAAAATTGCTTAGCTGTGTTGACAATAGTCTTAAAGGCTTACATGATGCAATCATATACGATATTGCTAGTGCAAGGTAACGATGGACTTGCGCACTGAGTGCCACGGACGCAGGTGGTATTGACCGTGTAGTTGGGCATGTTGTACTAAGCCACCGGGATAACCGGAAAACACAATGCCTCCGTTGCTTGTTGTGAGCGAAGACATAAAATTATACACTAAAACACACAATTATACAACCGTCCCTCCATATACACTCAGAGATAGTACTAGTGAATCACTTGATAAAATGGATTAAGTTCGGTGTTAGCTAAGGTGTTAACACCTAATTATGTTAATTAGTATTCACGACTATAGCACGGGTACATTGCTTGTTTATATCTACAAGATGCTCAGCTATCGCAGAGAGACCGCGTTGCAGGGTGCGTTATAGTTTTGGCCAAAAGTGGAAGACTGGAACTGGCAGACAATATTTTACGGACATTATAGGTCTATTTCAACCACTGTGATATAATCGGAATGAAAATCGATCGAATTCGGTAAAAAACGCAAAATAAGGGCTATTACGGCGTTCAAGGTCATTCAAGGTCATCGAGGTCGGTATACCAAAAAATACCAATCGAAAGCCCGCATGCGACTTCCTATTAGTGATTAATAGTAACTGACATCCTATCTTGTATGTTTCGGAGTTATCGCAGCTTATTGTTCAAATTTTGGACACTTTGCGTTTTTGAGCCCCCTTTGGGGGCTTAGGGACAACGTACGATGTTCATCTTGGGCTCATTGGAAAGGGCGTAGTGGAGTTCCTATGTGTTAATTGAACTTTTTTCGCTAGGTGTTACGGCTGAGTCGCTACGAGCGATAAGAGATCAAAAATCGGCAATTTCGCTCCAACGCGGTCAGTTTGACCCAAAATTTCAGGTAGAAGGGGTAAGTAAATAAGATGATTTCTAAACGACGCTCCTAACTAAGGCGTAGCAAAGCGCCGCGGTCCCAAATACCAAACAGATGGGTCTTCAACAACCGTTTAAACTGTCCGAGACTGTCGTACTGCCGTAGATGGACTGGCAACGTGTTCCACAGGCGTGGTCCAGCAGCTGCAAAACACCGGTCGCCGAAACTGTTATTGGAACGTCGGACGACGCACATCGCTGTGTCGGTC
>Ga0049105_1000660_pt1 | contig 12844 bp, 13 predicted proteins | sample WorMetvaBAHAMAS1_FD_61260 | JGI IMG/M metagenome (GOLD analysis project Ga0049105, IMG submission 61260) | Worm MetaG Olavius vacuus BAHAMAS.1 | ecosystem: Host-associated > Annelida > Digestive system > Unclassified | place: Germany: Marburg | collected 2013-04-09
GTAACTGTTTAATTTTAAGTAACTAAGACTAAGTTGAATCGCAGTAGCTATAATAGCTGGTATTAATTTTGATCGTGCGACAAATCCGCATCCGCTTCCGCATCCGACGGATTTTGCACAGCGGATTTTGGCTGGCTCCGTCACATCCCTAGTTTCATGATGTTCTGTCTATCTGTCTGTTTATATGTCACCATCTTTAAGTGGCAGTATTAACAAGTACCGTTATGGAATATATGATAAAATGGTGAAGTTGTATTATGACAGCTTAATTTGCCTTGATTGTTAGAACGTGAATGTTTGTAATAACTACTAGTGTAGAGTTGAAAACCTTTTATCGTTGTCTGTTATCAGGTCAGAACAAGATGGTGATTAACCATCTTGAGAAGCTGTTTGTAACCAATGATGCTGCCACTATCATCCGTGAACTGGAAGTAAGTTTCTGAGTTTTTGCGAATACATTTCGTACAAGTGTTCAACTGTATGAAGAGTTGTAAAACAACTCTGTCATGTTTCACTTCATTAGTACCCAGATTTTCATCGTGGTTATGGTGATCATGTAACTACATCTTGCTGTCTCAGTCTTGCCAAATCATTACAAAAATCTGTATAAATTTTTTTACTGCAGAGTATTTGTATAGCATGTCAACATGCAGAACTGCCAACTTTCCCGCTTTTGGCAGAATTCTCCTGCTTTTTGAACTTTTCCTGACATACTGAGCAGGAATTACAAATTCCACTTTTCGATCATTCACTTATACACCAGCAGTGTAGCTGATTTCCTGGTGAATATTAATTAGACTTCAGTGTTAAGTCCGCTTTCAAGTCCAGTGTTAACTCCAGTCTAAACCAGATTTAACACCGGAGTTAACACCGAACTTGGATCTTTTTTCAAATGAATCGTCGTGTGAGTCTTGTTAGTTAATACAGTTCCAACTGTCATTGTAGGTGCAGCATCCAGCAGCGAAGATGCTTGTGTTAGCATCACAACAACAAGAGCAGGAGTGTGGTGATGGCACGAACTTTGTACTGGTCTTCGCTGGGGCCCTGCTTGAGCATGCCGAACAGCTACTGCGAATGGTTTGTGTCTGATGACACTTTGTCTGTCTGTGGTATCTCTCTGAGCAGTGGTGATGGTGTTGCAGATATGAGCTGTGTTGTATTGTGTGCAACAACTCTACATAGCAGTGTGCACTTTGCAGTCATAAGTGAGTAATTCTTGAAGCTGAACTAGTGTATGTTTATTTTAAGTTTATTCTTAGGTTTAGTTTTTGTGTATTTTCTCTGTTTGGTTGTCAATACCAGTGCAGCTGAGTGCCTGGAAAGTCCTAAGTGTCCTGCTACATGTCTAGTTCGATACTAAACTCTGCTTGCTGAGCAAACGAAGTTCATATGGTTATGTTTGTGAGCATCTTATGTATATAGTTACAAGAAGATACGAGTGACTACAACAGATACTTTTGAGATACATTAATAGAGAAATAAAGCCTGTGCAGTTTACACCTCTGTCAGAGGGACTAACAGTCAAAAGCAAAATGGAACTAATATCTAACTTTGGTTTTGCTGTTTAGGGTTTGTCAGTTACAGAAGTGATAGAAGGATACGAACAGAGTTCAAAGAAGGCACTGGAGCTTCTTCCTGGTTTGTTTAGTACATTGTCAATAGACCTAAAACATGAAGTTGTGTACCGTGTGGTCAAGTGGACAAGCACACGTTTTAATTTAGCTGAAAGTGATTTCTCAGTTACTGGAAGCAGTGCTTGGAATAATGCTCCTCTGAACTGGCATCGAATCCCTGCAACTTAAAATGCATTTGTTTTCCTAGTTTTGCATAACATACTACTTTATAGTATGTGTTTTATATAATGATCGTAAGGTTCTGTTGAATTCAGTTGAGCAGTGCCATAGTACCTAAGTTTGGATGATGATGGCGAATAGGTACAAGTAGGTATAACTAACATGTAAATTTATATATTTACATGTTACTTGTAGCTACTTGTACCTTTTCATGCCTAAACACAAAGAAGTTAGAAGTCAGTATTAGGCATGTCAGTTTCATGCAGCAGTTTTTTAAAAATATGCGGACCACAACAAGAAAATATGCAGCCGAATTAGGCCATGGTTGCTTATTCGCATAAAACTGCTATATGGAAATGAATAAGGAGGGGAAGTGGCAAAGATTTATACCGGTATTTCTTTTCTCCCACTTCCACTCCTGATTACGCGTAGGAGTGAAACCTGCTGTGAAAATCCTGGCAACGCCTGTAATGTTACTGTGTGGCAATTTGTTAAAAATGTGCAGACTGTAACAAGACGGAATATGCCGTGAAAATATGCAGAATCAGGCCACGGAAAAGGCACAAAGAATATTAAAGCCATTGAAAGTGACAATTTATGCAGGAAATTATATGATATGCACACTTTTGGAAAATATGCTAAATATGCCACGATTGCATATTCACATAAAACCGATGTGACTACAGTATGCACCACCACCTCAGTCCTCAGTCATAAACATGTTTTCAGCTCGTGGGAATTTCACCAAATTTACAACTTTGGTGCATTTGTTGACAGAGATGAAGTGATTAAATTTTGATGTCAAAAGGTTGAAGTTCAGGGTCACGGCGAGACTACACATGGTTGAATAAGCACTTTGGGGGCATTTCCTCACCTATCTCAAGAGTACGGGGACATATTTTCTACATAAAACTTCTCACAGTTACTCCTTGCCAAGTCCACGTGACACTGATGACATTTGTTGGAGGACATTGGTTGAAAGGTCAAGGTCACTGACTACATTTTCCAACAATGCACTTTTCAGACAGAGGCAGTACTGATCGATGGTTTGCCGTCGACAGCCATCTAGTTTGTGGCAAATGCTAAAAGTCGGTGTCATTTATGTGGCTGTGTTATGCATTGTGTACAGTGCCAGTTGGATGTGTGTCATTGTAGGTCTAGTGGTTGATGAAGTGAAAGACAAGAAGGACAGGGCCATTGTGGTACGTGTGATCAGGACGGCTGTTATGAGCAAGCAGTATGGACTAGAAGACTTCCTCGCTGGATTAGTAACAGATGCATGCAGTAAGTGTCATTGCATTAGTGGTATAACTGTGTTGTTGCTATTTCACCATGTACAATGTAGGAGCATTTATTTGCCACTAACGGAGAAAGCTAGACAGATGCCATATACAGCAAGCAGAATGAGATAAGTAGCTCAGCTATCGCAGAGAGACCGTGCTGCAGGGTTGGTTAGTTTTGGCCAAAAGTGGAAGACTGGAATGGGGATACAATATTCTGCGGACATTATAGGTCTGTCTTTAACTACTGTGACGTAATTGGCCAGCAAAGCTATTGAATTCGGTGGAAAAAAAGCAAAATAAGGGCTATTATGCCATTCAAGGTCATTGAGGACTGTATCAATCGAAAGCCCATATGCGACTTCCTGTTAGTAGTTAATGCTAACTGACATTCTATCTCATACCATTTCGGAGTTATAGCAGCTTATTGTTCAAATTTTGGACACTGCGTTTTTGAGCCACCCTTTGGGGGCTTAGGGACAACGTACGATATTCATCTTAGACTCATTGTCAAGCACGTAGTGGACTTCCTACTAGTGTTAATTGAACTTCTTTTGCTAGGTGTTATGGCTGAGGTGCTACAGGCGAAAATAGATAACAAAAAGTCGACACGTTGCAAATTTTTGCATAGAAAGGGACGTCCTCCATCAGTCATTTTTGCATGGATAATTAGGCCAATGAATGCTTTACACGTTTGTCACTGACAGTTTTCACACAAAGAAACTTTCTTAAAGCGAAGTGCGATTTTGCATGGAAAACGGCCATTTTGCATTTTTGCGCCCCCTTTGGGGGCTTAGGGGCAACGTACGATGATCGTCTTAGGCTCATTGGAAAGCGCGTTGTGGATTTCCTATTAGTGTTAATTGAACTTATTTTGTCTAGGTATTGCGGCTGAGGCACTACGAGCAAATATCAGTTCAAAAGCTGCGATTTTTTGCTCCAACGGGGGCCGGTTGACTCATAATTTCAGGTAGAAGCGGTCGCCCCTGCCAACCATTTTTCTTCTCAGAAAACTAGGCTAAATGATCTTTCGTATGGTATAAAAATCTGGACAGATCTTTTTTCCGTTTTGTCACAATGTTTGACAGAGTGACAGCTTTCTCCTGACTAGACCACTTTGCTTTCAGTGCAGCTCGGTAAAAAAAGCGAAAACAACTACATAATACAAACTGTGATAGTGTGTGGTTAATCAGTAGACATTTATATTGTGATGAACACTAAGTTACAGTCCAACTTGAGAGTGCCTGGCACCATAGTCCTGACTCTCAGTGGAGGAGTCTTTTGTCCTGTCAAACCAGAGAGTCCAGCAAGAGTATTGGCTGTAAGAATTCACAATAAATGTCATTTACACATTATTTATGCACTCTGTGCATAAAGTGCCTGTTGTATTTTTTGCTGCAGTTTCCGTTATGCCTTCAAGTGGACATTTTAATGTTGACAACATTCGCATCTGCAAAATTACAGTATGTTGCCGTTTGTACTGTTTAGCTATTTACTATTTTTTTCATTGTGTACAAAATAGCACATGCATCATAAAGTCTGTTGTATTTTAGCTGATGTAATTATATTGGTTTCAGAAAGCATACATTTATATGTCAAGTTCTAGTGCACTAGATTTCTGCTGTCCATTTCTGATATCAGTCAAAATCTCTTAAGTCGTCGGGCAGTGCATTCAAAACCGATCTCGTGGCCACAGAGAATGCACAACAGCCTTATGTGCAGAGCCAGTAGTGTGGTATCACCAGAAGTCATAGGCTGGCAATGCTGAGATACTGCAATGGGCAATAGACTGCACTCAGTACTCAGATTGCACAGTCCAACCAGATACTGACCAGAACACTAACTTCCATTTGGTCTGCTCCTCTCCACAGTAGTCATCCCACCTATATTTTTATTTGTCATCCGCATTTTTGGTAGGCCACATTCACGTTTTTTTTTGTAGCCACACGAACGGCATTCAGAATACCGAGTCTGGTAGATGTGTGTCATACAATACTGTATATTGCAGGCCAGTTCTTGCAGTGTGGACAGCAGTTGAGAGTGTGAAACGACTGTTACAGTAGATGTGTACCGTTGGCAGGGCCAGGGTGTCCAGTCGTCAACAGTAGTGCCAGGCATGGTGTTCAAGCGGCAAGTTGAAGGTGACGTCACGAAGGCTGAAGACTGCAAGGTGGCCGTTTACTCCTGTCCACTGGACATCATGCAGACAGAAACCAAGGTGATCTTTCACTGTTAACACTATCTTGGCAGTTTACCCTTGGTGATGTGAGTTAACTAATAAGGTAATGTGTAAGAATTTATTAATCTAGGTCTTATCACAAGTATGCAGTTGCTGTAAAATTGTGAAAGACCTGATGGGCGTGTAAAATGTCATGTTAATCTGGAAGAAGTAATTGAATGTCTGATGATGGAGTTCGCAGAGAATTGCAGTGGATATGAAAGCTTTGTTTTTATACCTCCGTCAGCAATAGGCGACAGTATTCGTAATGTGAGTGGGAATCGCTGAAAAGGTTTTGAGTGTCAGAGGTGAAAGGTCAAGATGATATGTGTTCAAATGTGTCCTTGCTGTAGTGGCAGAGGCAGACATTCTGACGGTGTGGCATTGAGGCAGTTCAAGTAGTTACCACAGAAATTTTTGTTATTAGTAGTATCTGTCTCATGATAAGATTCGATCAAGTGAATGAAAATGCCACCTCAAATACTGATAAGGAAGTGATTTTATGCCAGCATTTGTATACTGTATAACTGGGTTTGCTATAGACACATTTGTTTCGCATTCTGTGTTTAGTGACCACTTTATTTGGCCTTTAATTTGTTTGTCATTACTGGAACTACAAATGACATTGACAGCAAAGGTTGTGTGTTGCAATGGGATGCAATATTCAGGAGTCATAAATGCACATTTAGTGTAGCTGATAAAATGTGGTTGGTTTTTGTATTGGGTGTATTATGTTTATGATGTTAATTTGCACCTGTGATTAATATACACTGCATAATAATGCATGTTTTCAACTAGCTTTGCTCAACACTACAAGTGCTTCTGTGTCTCTTAAACTATATAAATACTGTTTTTGTTTTTTTTTTATTTTATCTTTGGAGATATTTTTCACTAAACATTCTAGAATACACTTCCAAAACAGATGAAGTGCAAGAAATAGATTTTTGTGCATTGATATGCAGATGCAGCTAGCATTTCATATTGATTTCTGCATGCGTGAAAATTCACTTCGTCAAGTTGTTGCTGAAATGGTATATGACTAGTGTCAGACTGATGTGCTGATTTTTGGAACTACCGATATCAGATATCTAAGAAGTGACACAGCCGATAACCGGTACCAATTAATGTTCATATCAATAATGCAATATTGATCGCGGGATTCTTTAAACTTTCGATATCGCGGCGCCCAGAGGTCAGACGATATCATGCAACAGCAACAGTTACACGAACACACACTGGTCAACACACCGTCCATTGGACAGATGATGCAGAACGGCGATAATTGTCTCGCGCACAGACGTTTGATGCTGCCTGAAAGGCCTGGAATAGACATGCCGCCGTCGTTGGTTTTCCTTAGTCCAGTCACCAACACCGTCACCGCAGCATTAACACTGATGTGTGCCTCGACACCTGTGCGTACGGGCATGAGAGCAGCAGCCAGTTCTTGGAAGCCCAGGATTATTAGCAGTTGCATATATGGATGGTCGGCTGCTCGATGCCTGGTGGGGTGGAAAGAGCTGGCTGTGCTTTAATCACTCTGTAGTCAGGTGTCCGGTACTGACCTATGCTCGTCTGCTGTTCTCACTCTCTTCCTTACTGCTCCCCACTTTTCCCCTCTCCCTGTACTATGTTTTTATACAGGAATAAGCCCGGTGCAGCGATGGCATTTATTACTGCCTTGCGTGTAAACCAAACACTGCAGATTAGACATATCGGATATCGGAATCTGGTTGCCATTTCATCCCTGATAGTTCAGATTACAGCCGATGTCAATATCGGGTCTGACACTAAGTATGATACTTTTGTGTAGGGGACGGTTCTGATCAAAACAGCAGCAGAACTAATGGACTACAGTCGTGGTGAAGAAAGTCAGGTTGAAGAGGTAAGCAGTATGCATGCAGTCAGGACTGATAAAGCAAAGCATGAAAACGGCTTATGTTTGTTGTTGTGTCTCTTATGTGTAACTGACAGCTTCTAATCCCTTAGACCTACACTGAGTCAGACTGTACATAAGTCAACTAAATACTGTGAAAAATTAAGACAAATAGGTCTAAAACAACTTTTATAAAGTGAAATTGAAGTTGTAGGACAGTTGTTCGATATCGGGAACCGTGAGAGAGAGTTCCAAACATAGATCCAGTGATATAGCTTGAGGGGCAAAAAACCCACCAAATTCTTTTTCTTATAACTTTGTAAAATCTCGCTCAATTTTACTAAATTTTGGCACACTAATATTTTAGTAAATTTCGTATAATATGTGTATTTTACGTTTTTATAGAATGGAAAACACGGAGCCAGCTTGAGATTCATTTAGTCCACTTGTTAGCGGACAGAAACGAATATATTGATGACTCTGTTGTGGCTTTAAGTCAAACAACATAAAAATTAATAAACAAACTTTTTTACAGATATAATTTGCTAAAATTAGTTAAATAAGTAGAAAGAAAGGGCTGAAAGTTTGACCAGTTTGTATTATTTGCACACTGTGCACACACGACTGTTAAGCTGTCACAAGATGCCAGCTAAGCTGTCACAAGATGCCAGACTTCATAGCATGTGACGTGGCATCCTGTCTGCTTGCAAGTGCAAAATATGATAGTTAAGGAGCCATGTAATGTCCTACTATTGCAATATTTGTCCATATCTTTTTATATTTTATATGATATTGTGTTTAAAGGTTCGAGACAATGATGATGACGTTTAAGCTAACGTGATGTTGGTAATGAACACATGCACACATGTTGCGTTTCACAAAGCACTGTAAAGATATGCTTCAGGAGAGATTGATGATTTTGATATCGCTTTGTTCCAAATTTATTGGAGTATATATGTGCGAATAATTATTTTATGGCAAAATGTTCTGATAAATTTATTACAAAAATAAAATTGTGCATTTTTTGGCTCCACAGTGTAGAATGCTTTCTGTGCAAACTCGGTCATCATCTTGGCACAACATAGGTGTGGCATTTTCTGTAGTACAGAACGTTTTGTGTCAACACGATGAATCGGTGACAAATGACATGGATGTGCTGTGCACGTGTGTGTGTAGCAAATGAAAGCATTAGCGGACACTGGTTGCAAGGTGGTCGTTACTGGTGGTAAAGTTGGTGAGATGTATCTTCATTATGCTAACAAGTATCGTCTCATGGTTGTCCGACTGTTGACCAAGTTTGACCTGCGGCGTTTATGCAAGTCAATTGGTGCAACACCATTGCCTCGGCTGGTAAGTGTGGTGATTACTGTTCTTCTGTCTGTTATGAAAACCTGTTTATATGGTGCTGTTTTTAGTACAATTTTGGTCAGTCCTTCACTCACTGAAGATGTTAGCTGATAAATTAGGCTAATTGGCTGGTTAATAACATACATAGTGTAATATGCATTTTTGCATACATAATATAATGCAGGCACTCTGTGGTTCATCTTGTAAGCCGTTGATGTGTGCAAGCCATGTCTACCTTTGAAGGACACAAGTGTATAGCATCATTACAGTTCCTGGAATAAATTATAATAGATGGACAGATTATTCGCAGTGTCAGTCACAGTGATGAGCCTGGTAGTGGTTACACTTCGCTTCAAAAAAGTGAAGTCCGGTACACATTACACAAGCATGGGGAGGCGGAGGGTTGATCCCAAAGCTGATCCCCGACAGCAGGCAGTCAGCCATCAGTTTCAGTTAGTTGTATACCTTCTGGTAAGTTGCTGTTATTTTCCACCAGGCCTGTGGTTATCTTTCCAGCTGCCCTTCAGCCAGTACCAAATTATTCTGTTTGATGACAGAGGCATAAGGTTGCAGTTAACGATTTACCTAAGCTTGCTGTGCTGCGGAGCCAGACCAGGACTCGAACTCGTAAGCTATGAATCGCAAGGCCGACTGATGTCCTGCTTGTTGCCAGTTTTGCTCACTTGTGTGGACTGTAATGTGTAGACACCACCGACGGCTGATGAGGCTGGTCACTGCGATCACGTACGTGTAGATGAAATTGGTGACACACCGGTAGTGGTCTTCAAGCAAGGTGAGCATTGATGTTCTGATGATGTCATTGTAATATTGAATGATGTTTATATTTCTGTCTGTTTTTTCCATTATTTGTCCAGCATTTCTTGTTATTTGCAGTTAACTGTTGTCAGTTTGTTGTAGCGTAACTCCATTTGCTGTGCGACTGTGCTGCATACAGTTGGTCTGCCATGTTTCCCTGGTGTAGTTCACTACATTTCAGTTACTACTCTTTGCATCTTTGTCTTTCCATATAGCTTCCCAAAATTTTCTATGCAATTATCTAAATTATCTAAAACTCTGTTTGCACACGATTGTGCACCTTTTATTAGAAAAGTTTAAAATTTCTCTCAAGTGATCCTCAAGTACACTATCATTATGTCACACAGTAAGTCCTAGAGTCGGAGTCAGAGTCTGATTTTGGGCCTGGAGTCGGAGGCCAGGTTTTTATGGTCGGAGTCGGTGTCCCACAAAAACAAGGACTCTGCATCCCTACTTACAGTATACATTTTTTCCGTACTAGCCTGTGGATTAGTTCCAAAATGATACGTTGAACACTGTGAATTAATGTGGAACTACTGTACTAGTAACGTATTACTAGTACTGCTGTTGTCAACAAAATGTATCTTGTGTTATTGGCAGAGTGGTCACTGGTCATTTAAGTGATATGATAACCTCATCAGTTGTTGGTATAACAAAATAGACATTGATGCATGTGTTGATATAGCTGCTGCTGGTTGTATTTCTGTGCAGAGAGCAATAAAAGTCCAATAGCAACGATTGTGATCCGCGGAGCAACAGAGAACCTGATGGATGACATAGAGCGAGCCATCGACGATGGAGTGAATGCATACAAAGCTCTGACGAAGGTACTTCTTGTACATATATCGATCCCCCTTTTGTCACTGTGATGTGTGTCTGGAGTATAGGGTGGAACTGTTGTGCATTGTATTGTGTACCTCAATTGTGGACAGTTATGTGCACTCATATGAGCAGTTGTTACAAGCAAGCTAATGCCTGTTGGTTTAGGCTTAGTTCTCGGCATTTTGTCTATAATACAGCTCGTTTTGTTGCAGCGTTAGATTTTTGTGTTTGGTGTGTATTTTCTCTTGGTTAATATATTTCTATTTGTCAGTACTAGTGCCTGGAAAGAGTAGTATCAGAAATGACCTATTATTTGTCAAGTGGGATGTTTTGTATAGGCCTACTCTGCTTACTTACTTATTTACTGAAATAGTCATAGCTTTGTAAACGATTGAAAGTTGTTTGGAAGAAAATTTTGTTCTCAAAACCTTAACTTGCGTAGTTGCATTTATTAGACTTTTCTTTTCAAGAATAAGTTTGTTGCTGGAGAATGCTTTGACGAGGTTGTAACTCTGTACTTACTGTTCAGCTGTATGTAGCAGTCTTTGTATGTGACACAGGATGCCAGGCTTGTGGCTGGCGCTGGAGCTACGGAGATTGAGCTTGGGAAAGAGATTGCCTCATATGGTGAGAAGTGTCCTGGTCTTGCACAGTATGCCATTCAGAAGTTTGCTGAATCTCTTGAACAACTTCCACGTGCGATAGCCGTCAATGCTGGTGTTAAGGTACAGCTGCAGTGAAATATGCTGATGTAACTTTAGTGAACATACATTTTCCGAGTATTTAATAGTCATCTGTTATAGCAGTTTAACCATCATGTGTACATGTATTTCTCACCTCTTGTTTCCATGGGCATAGCCAAGAAGTCTAATTGGAGGTCTCCAGTATAATACTGTAAAACAAACAGTGGTGTAGGCAGGGGCTAGCCAAGGAATAGTTGTGTATAGTTTTAACTGTAGAAGCTCACGTTAACACTGATGGTGAGCATTAGGTATATCAGCAACCTAAACACATCCTAAAAAATAATTGTTATACCTCTGCCAGAGGCCCTCTCTCCTCCGATAGACAACATCTGAGCTACGATGTTTGTCTGGAGGTCATAGGGGAGATTATCAGAACTGTTCTATGTTGTATTGTGTACTGAAGCTGTGCACAGTCATAAGCACACTTAGATGAGCAGTTCTTATAGTTCTCTGGATTGGATTTTGTCACACGGGGCCCATTTCACTGTGCATAGATTTATTTATGTTTATCTGTGTGTATTTTGTGTTTTTGTTTTACACTGCTTAGTTGTATTATTGTGAGCACGGTGGAGTGGACCTGGTAGGATTGTAGCCTAATCCTTGAACCTATCTTCCTTCAGTGCTTTGACACTGTTGATTGGGTCATTTGACCTGTAAAAACTCATCCCCAATATGATCTGTAATGTGTTTGGTGGGACGATAAACCTTACTCTGTCTATCTATCTCTGCCGGGGGCTTTCTGTTTTTGGGCTGTGCAAGAGAGAGAGAGAGCGTGCTTGCGTGATACTGATCATATACTAAAAATTTGTTAGCATGATCTCTTATAATCTGCATTTGGGATTTTCACATAATTTAGGACATTGGTGAAGTGGGGGACAAAGATGAACTGATTGATTTGAGGTCAAAGGTCAGGGTGACACCAAGACAAAATGCACTTTTCCAGTGGAGGCATACTGGTCGATGGTTACTGATCGATGGTTCACCGTCGAAGACCATCTAATTCCTTTGGATCTGGGCCTAGCGGCCCTTGTGATTGTGTGTGGATGGTTTTTCATTCTTCGTATGTCAACTGTGTTTTCTTTTGCAGGGATCAGAAGTGTTGTCAATGTTGTATGCTGCACATCAAGAAGACAAGAAGACAATAGGAGTGGATATTGAGGTGAGCTTAGCTGACTTGTAAATAATGTAAGAGCATTGCATTTTAACTGTCATCTGTCATATGCACATGTGAAACCATTATCAGTGATGCACTGTAACTTCAGTGGTATCGTATCTTTAGAGTAAACGTGTGTTCACTTACGCAAGGTTTAGTTGAATTGTGCTGTGTTACTGAATGTGAACATCAGTTTATCTGTCACTCCTTGGATCGCAATTATTGTTGTTGCACTTGTATTATTCTTCATCAATAGAAATACATTCAAGCAGCAGCTACAGACCAAAGTGCTTTCATTATGAGTTTCTGATTTTAGGCATAGTTTAGTAGAGCTGTGTGTTGAAACCTGTGCGGAACTTTGTACAGTAAACGTGACACTTGTAGGCGGGTGTTCCTGCTGTGAAAGATGCTGTCGAGTCCAACATTATTGACCTGTACATCACCAAGCACTGGGCAATCAAATTTGCGACAGCTGCCGCGTGCACTGTCCTTCGTGTTGACCAGGTACTGGTGTTTTTATGTGATAATATACATACAGTACAGCACTGCTTGGTCTCCAGTCAGCTGGAAAAGCAGGAAAAGTTGGGAAACCAAAACTGGTCACAGACAGTTGAAAGAAGCTACAGCAAGTTTTGACAGTCTGGAGCAGGGGTGGGCAACTTCTCCTGTCGGCGGGGCGGGATATGGGAAAATAAAGTCCTTGGCGGGCCAGAGTACTGGATCGATACCTTAATCGCGTATTTATCTACCTATGCAAGGAATAAATCGTGTTTAATGCGAACTTGTAAACTTTAATTTT
>Ga0049105_1000661_pt1 | contig 12839 bp, 9 predicted proteins | sample WorMetvaBAHAMAS1_FD_61260 | JGI IMG/M metagenome (GOLD analysis project Ga0049105, IMG submission 61260) | Worm MetaG Olavius vacuus BAHAMAS.1 | ecosystem: Host-associated > Annelida > Digestive system > Unclassified | place: Germany: Marburg | collected 2013-04-09
TAATAGGAAGTCGTACATGAGCTTTCGATTGGTACCAAAATCGGTGACCTTGAATGACCTTGAACGGCGTAATGGCCGTTATATTGCGTTATTTCACTGAATTTGGTAAACATGCGTTCCGTTTTATGCATCCGCGTCGATCAGTGGCGGAATTTATGCACGAGTCTATTGTATTTTGTAGTACGTGTACGATGTCGTGAAGAAAGTTCACGTTCGCTATCTCATCTCCTGATGAGTTTCTTGTTTTACTTTTAGTCAGGGGCTGGTGTAGTCCTAAAAGGAAGTGAGGACACCGGCATGCCTAAAACTCAACATAATTTATCTATCTACATTTACTGCTAAAGCGCAGATATCCGAACACTTACAAAAATTGCCATAGCGGATGTTCTTCAGCTTTGTCCTTTGATGAAACCATGCATTTGTGCATCCATTGCTGATCGATGTTGTCACGGCCATGTTTCGGCATAGCTGGTTGGATTCCGAGATTTCAGTGGAGGATAATGCAGCTTGATTAACACCAGCAAAGATATGTAAGAGCAGTAGCAGATGAAAGTGAAACTGTGTGTCCTTTTATGTGGATTTTTGACATATTACTGCTGGTGATGCATCCCTCGTGTGACGTGGTGGCGCTGTCGGAAGGGCATCAGACTTGCGATTTATAGGTTACGGGTTCGAGTCCTGCCTCGGCACCATTGCGCAGTGGCCTTGTGCAAGCTACTTACACCTGTGTACCTCTGTCACCGAGCAGTATAACTTGGTACCAGTCAAAGGACGGTGACGCTCTGAGGCTGGGAAGGTTACCGTATGTCTGGCGATGCACTGGCAGTGTGTCATAGACTTTTAACACCATTTATCATGTTTTCATTAAATTATGTGGCCGATTTTTGTACTATGTGTGAATTATTGTGATGTAACAGCGACGAGGATCTTTTGGAAGATGATAGCGGATTGCTGAACATCCTGTCAACGGGCAAGGTGCTGCTTAAGTATTGAATGTGTTTGTTAAAAATTTATCAAATTATTTCAGTTGTACACAGTCTGTAAATGTGGCTCCTGTTACTTCAAAATTTGTTACTATTACTTCAAAATGTGTGGGGGAGCTCGCTTTTTCAAACACTATGTAAACGTACTTGCTTATGATAGTGTTTTTGCAGCAGTCAATGTTTTCTCAAAATTCATGTTTTGTTGGGTTTACTGAAGTTTTATTTTTGTTTGTATTTATTTGTTGGGGATTTCTGTTCTTAGTCTGCGGTAACTGTTGTACAGTAGAGGCGGAGCGATGGTTTAATGTTCTTTGCAGGCAGTGAATGTGACAGTTTTCGTGTGTTGTTGAAAGGATATAGACGACGTTGACGAAGATGCGCTACTTGGCATTGGCAGTGATGACGAGTTCAATGATGACTTTCTCACTCAGAAGACAAGTGCTGCCAGGGAAGAGCATGGCCAGTTTACCATGACGAATGATGCAATAGACGAGGAAGATATGATTCAGCTAGGAGTTGATGATGGCGATGATTTGGATGAGTAAGTGAGCCTTTCTTGTTTTGTAGTGTTGTTACGGTGTCACTTTTTTCAAGGTTGGTCGGTGTTGCTCGGTGTTTCCATGAAAAAGTCGGTGGTCGGTTCCAGTTTCGGTGTTTATACATGTTCACCAAGTGTCTGTACGGCTTTTATGACGTACAGTTTGGCGCTGTGGGCCTAGTCGGCGAGAGAGTGGTGTGCGTGCATGGTGCATACTGCCGAGCAGGCGAGGTAGTTAATTGATCTCAGTCTGTCCGTGCTTCCCATGTGATGCGAAATCCGTCCGTAAAGAATGAGACCTTCAGTCAGTTAGACGTCCACAGCACAGAAAATACCCAGATACTGTAGCCGTCGTATGCGGTGACTGGCAGACTGGCCACCTCTGCCCTATTCAGCCTCCTCGGCATATTGCGTAATTAACACGGCGACATGTTATACAACCGCTCAGGGCACCCATGCAGACCATAATGATATTAACAGTCTGTAGGAACGCGTCTCTGGAACAGTCTACCTGTTGACGTCCAGTCTGCTCCATCACTCGCAACATTCCGTTAGAAACTGAAAACACACTTATTCCGGCAATCATACCCAGACATTGTTCTGTAACTGCTTCGCCATAGTGGTCCTTGAAGTTATTTTACTTAGGCCACTCTAAATAGTTCGAATGTAATGTAATGTAATAGGACAAACCAGTCAGCACTACAGACCACCAACGAAACTGCCGCGTCACCGCTACGTCCGTCGCCGACTCAATGATTACGGCAGGACCAGCGAGGCAGAGCTTCGTTGGTGGTCGACACACACTATGCGGTTGAGAGGCAGACTATGTACCTACGTGGGCGACGCCGTGTTGCATCCGCTGTGGCCATGCTACTTGCTGTGTCGTGTTGATAGGGTCGCCCGTTTCTGTCGCCATCGAGCGAAAAACGTCAAAGGTCAATTGGAACAAAAAGCTGAATACTTCATTTATGTTATAAAGTGACCTTGAAATGCAGAAACATTCTGCCAAAAACAGACGAGTTGGTAGACGTTTCTGACTGTACGCAGCGGTTTCATAGGCATTGTAAGACTGGCATATATGGTACACAAACTTACTGTACACAGCTGTTGATCACAGCGATCGTCTGATACAACACAGCAAGTAGACCTCTGTTATTGTCGACTGGTAGAATTGGATGCTTATGCAGTGGTTACACGTAAAGTACAATTTTTCAAGAAGTATGCAACTTGTGTTTGTGAATTTTACAGTGCTAGTTGCAATAAAAAGTCGACTGCTATAACAACAGCCACACACTGGCCGATCACAAGTACATAGGTGAATGTGTCGGTTGTTGTTGTTCTGTAACTCTGCCACTTATACTGCTTCAGATAATTACTTGAAGCTACAACAATGCGTGCTAGCCGCCGCTGATTCGTGCCTAGAGCCCTAGACAGGTGTGACCGATGAGACAGCTGGGGAGGGGGAGCAGTCAGATGGTCAACGGTGGTTTGTTTAAATCTCTCTCACAGTCAGTCATACTGGCGGCCACACACAGCGATGTACGGACACTGGTGATGGGCGAATCCTAAATCACGTGTCAGGTGTAGGCTTATGGCGAAACTTTTAGTAACATCGTCATGCAGTAGGTAAAAAACAATAGATATAGTATATGCTAAGAAAAATAAAAAATCACAAAAACCGTGCTGTTTTAGGCCTAAAACATCGCGGTGACGATGATGCTCTGAGGTAACAAAACACAGCGGTTTCGGTTTCGGTTTGGTTTACCATAACAACACTTATTGTTTTGTCATTGTTGCTATGACTGCTGGGTATACCGACCACTGAGCTGTGAGCAGGCACATTTCGTTAGGGTACTGTGACAGTAGGTATTTGCTACACACTGTTTTGCTTCTCACAGAAATTTAATTGCAGCTGCAGATTATAGGGGTACATGACTTCTGTTGTAACACAGTATAGGATAAGCAGAAGGTACCCTTCATTCTAGCTTTCTCTGATTGTTGAGCTTTTATGACACAGTGCACAGTGGTCACAGACAGAAACAAAAATTAACTGTGAAGTAGATGTTAATTTTGATCAGAATGTTAACGTTACAAATCGGCCAGGAAAACTGTTACCGGTAGTTTATTAAGTAGTTGACATATGTCACAACAAGACACAATTGGTGAATGTATATCGTCCAGTCTCTTAAACGAATTAAAACATTGACAGCTGGGAGAGAAATAAATAATTGTTGTTTGTTGATAATACATAGCTAGCCGAGCTGAAAAGTTGTTCACTTTATAATATTTTATTAGTGATGTGACCTTAATCGAAACTTGACAATTAACTTTTTAATCGTATTTTTTAGCAACTGTTAGATCCGTCATAAATTTGCCCTCCCCTAGTTAAAATCCAGTGACGTATAAATGGTAAATATTTTGGAAGAGCATGAGCAGCTGTCAGCGCTGTTGATAATTTGGTGTGTTCTGTGAATCAGGGCTGACGTTCTTAGTCGCATTCACGAGCAGCATCCGGACCTGGCTGTTGACCATCATGACGAGGTAATAAGTTGTTGTGTGATAGAGATTTGAACAGGAAGTTGGGATAGTTAGAACTCACCGAGTTTGCCAGTTATGCAGTTAAACCTGCATCTGGGCTTCTTTACGTTTGACAAATGTCATGTAGACTTTCTCCAGTTGTTTCAACTCCATGTGTCTTCTTTATCTAATACATTTTTAAATATCGTGCTTCACTTTTTTTCTGTGTTTTTATTGATCTCTTCTTAATGTTTACTGCACTTCACATTTATTTATTTTACTGGTGCTTTTCTTGCCATGTCTCTTAGGACTGCGACACACAACCCATCATTGTTGGCTGACAATGAGGGGTCGTGTGTCGTGGCCCTTAGCCAGATAATCTGTATCAGCAGACTGTAGAAGACCATAGTCAGCAAGTTTGGTCATCTGCAGAGCTGATGTTGCATTTGGCCGCCGACTGAGTTCAGTTGGATGATGTGACTGACGAAGCTTGGCTTGTGGGTGACACCAGTAGTTTCCCATGTGCAGGGAAGGAGCATAAGGTTTCAGACACTGATGTATTTCACATCAAGTGGGCATACACTTTCTGTTCCAGTCGTTACTGTTTATTTTTTGTGTGCATTCAGTTTTTGTTGGCACGTACTGCACATGTCTTCAGTGCTTCAGTACTTATCGTCAGACTATGTAACTCTACCATATACTGTTATTTTCTGTTATAAAATGAGTCACAGTAATGTTGAATATGCTGCATCAGCCATGGACTCCTGTTGCTAATTATATAGGGATACATGCATTTGCCTAGCAACAGTGGTGTCCTGTCAGATATAGTGGACCTTTACCAGGTGTGGCATCCAAGCTGCTGTTATTAAGTAATGCTGGTAAGTTGGACATTTATTGTTGCATACAGGATGTGCCAGCATCTGAAGCAGCAGAGACGGAATACGAAACGACCTTCCCTCGAGATTCTTCGTTTTCAGAGCATGAAGTCACGGCAGTTGCTGATCACCAGTCGAGCGAGGCGGAGTTGCACGATACGGGCAGTTATTACGAGGAGCACGAGCCGACAGCCAGCGACGAGGACAGTGATTCGGATGATACAAACACAAGCCGTCATCGCGATCGCTTCCGTACCGAGCGTGATACAATTGACACGACACTGTCGCTGCCGACACCTGTCAACAAAGCCGAAAAGCGTGACATTCCCGATACTCTGGGTAAGACTTACTGGTTGCATTTATGATGTGTGCTTCTTCTGTTTATCTCAGTTTGTCTTATTTTTTCAGCAGCATTAAAATTTCATCTTAATCAGTGTGTATGTGTAATTTTTCTCTAGGCAATCCGCCTACAGGTGCTTTAAATCACAAACCCTGCAGTAGGTTGCCATTACTTTCCGCCAAGCCTGCAGTAACTTTTCCAGCCATAGGGCATCACTGCCCTTAGACCAATACCAAATTATACTGCTTGGTGACAGGTATAGGTATGAGTGACTTGCCCAAGGATATTATGTAGCAGTGCCTGGCCAGGTGTCCATCCCATGACCTCTCAGTCGCAGGTCTGACACTCTATAGATAGCACCCTCATGACATCAGCTATAGGCAGCAACAAACTTGCTGGATCATGGTTCTTATTCAGAATTATTGCTGGTACCCACAGTCATAACAAATGTTTATCTGCGTACACCTACTGCTGAAATGGACATTGTCACAGTTATCGCTGCATAATTCTGTCGTGTGGTTGTGGCTTGTCAACCTGATAAAGTTAAATGAGTGATTGTTTGTGTTTTGTCAGAGGTTAGCCAAGAAGACCAGGAAAAGATTGACATGTTCATGCAGAATCAGCAGATGAGAGGTCGACGTCGTATGCCACATCCCGCAATGCGACCACCGGGCCACGTTCGACCTGCTAGACTGTTCGGTCCAGGCCCAGCTCGGCTACCCGGCATGCAGCTTCGGCCACCGTTTCATGCACGCATGGCAGGTCGCACTCCGTTTGGTGTTCGAAGTCCAAATTTCATTCGCAGAGGCGTAATACCAGGTGTTGGCATGCCACAGAGGCACAAGATCTTGGTCAATCCTCATTTTCGAGGCCCTTCTGCCATGACATTGGAACACAATCAGGCACCGGCCACACAACCGGCTCATGCCTATCCGAAGCTGATGAATCTGGATTTGGCTCGTCCTCGACAGCAACAGCCACAGTTCATGGTAGAATTTACTGACTTCCACTTAACATTATGAATCTGTGAGATTGGCTTGGCTTGGAAATTCTGTTGTAGCATAGAAGTAGTCCCACAATTGAAGATCAAGCATAGGTGATCCCTTTTTCGAAGCAGTCAGCCCCAGTGATATTAGCCATAAACTCTGTCATTTGGCTACCATTATTTTCTGCCAGGCCAGCAGTTACTTTTCCATTGCGTCCCTTAGCCTGGTATCAAACTAATCTGCTTAGTGATCAGTGCACATAGGTGTGTATAGCTTGCCAAGGTTACTGCACATCTGTGCCTTGCCACAAGTTAAACCATCTATCTCTTGATTGCAAGTCCGACAACACCACGCCAGTATAGTGTATTTAGTGTAAACATGTTTAAGTTTTGTCTTGGCAAAGTAATTTCGTTATAGATGCATTCATTCTTCTTGAACTCATTGCTTACTGCATAATCTAATATTATACAATTGCAGAATTCTGTTCAGCCTGACTATGAATATCATGGTGTCCAGAGGGACAGTAATCGTCCATTTTTTGTACCGCAAGGTTTGTGTGGTTTTCATATTCATTCCTATGTTTTTAATATTGGCTTACAGCTTTCTCTATGTTTTCAGCAAACATGTCTGTTTGTTTGCAAGAGGATGAACCTTGAAGTAATTTGAAAAGTGCCTTTTTTGTTGGCAAATGCCTGTGCTGTACACTTTCTAGATTGTTTTTTGATAAGTTTTTGATTAGTAGTTTTTCGGATAAATTTGGAATTATGCTCTAGTCGATTACAGTATATTACCGTAGATTTGCCGTGGCTGAATTTGGTATTCTGAACACTTCTCCAGTGTTACTGCGATTGACTGATACATGTTTAATTTCGTAACTGTTTCAGAGTGATTCGGAAACATTGCTATTTAGATTCCTGTGACTTGTTTTGTTGTACACCATGTATAAACATTTCTTTTTGTCACTGTTTATTATGGTCGTTTGTGTCCAACTTTTTCATCTTTCTTTCTTGGTTTTGCAATAAACATGTACATTTTTTGTGTGATGACAGGACAGAGACCACAGTTTGTGATTCGGCAGCCTCAGCAGATGCGACAAGCAGAGCCGCGGATAATAGCACCACCGCCGAATTCAGCGATGGTCGGCAGTGTTCCAGATCCCTTTGCTCAGCCTCAGCGTATGCCATTGCATCAGGTCTCCTCTGTTCCACAGCCGTCACCACAAATGATCGCCGTTGCCAGGCCGTCAGTGTCTTTCTCCGGTCAGCCTGTCCCACAGTCGCAAGTGTATACGGGCATTCCAATGAGTCAGGCACCTCTTCCTCGCCCGCAGTCTGTATTTCCTGCCCAGCCAGGCATTCCTGATCAGAATTTTATCGGCCAGCAACCTGGTGTGAACATCGTAAGACCAGTTGGCGGAGCTGCCATACAACCGATATACAGAAATATGGAGCCTTTAGCTCAGCAGCAGCAGCAACAGTCGTCAAATCAGCCTTCATTTCTGATACCCAGGCCCGGCCCAGTTCAGCAACCTGTGTTTATTCAACGATTGCCTGCAAGTGATAGACCTCCATTTGATGGTGGAGTAGTTCGTATCCCAATGTCTCTGCAGTCTTCCTTGCCAGGTTATGTTGACTTTGGCAGTGGCGATGGTAACCAGATCCGTTTCAAGTCGGGGTTCTCCAGTGATCCTGAAATTGTAGGACAGCCTATTGAGACTGTAATTCGAGATCGTGAAGGACAAGCACGACCAATTGACAGCAGAGGAACAGTGAGTTTTGGACAAAACAAGGCCAAGCAGCTCTTTGGTGCTAAGTAAGTACTGCGTTGGCGTCGTTCATGCGTGAAAGGTAGTGAATTGCATGATTACAGAAATTAACAAAAAATATTTCGAAATTTGTGCACCAATCTGGCTGCATTATAGTTATAGTTACGATGAAAAAATTAATACTTTCTTGTGTCAACTTTTACATTTGCTGTATAGTAATGTACTGCATTTGTCATCTTGTGTTGTGCGGTCATGTTCTTAGTATTTTTAATGTAGCACCTGTAAACAGTTTCCATCGTAATTCTGAGGTAGTCATTGAATGGACAGGAAGTTAAGTGTGTTGTAATAAGTTAGTTATCCTGTCAACAGATGTCAGCTGATTAGTTGGAGATTGGTTAAAATTACACACAGTGTAGTTGAAGTTATTGGTTGTATGAATCCCTGTGACAAATAGGTCCTAACTACTGCGTAATTGTATCACAGGAACAAATTGTCAGCTGGAAGCGTCAACCAGCCTCGGCCGAAGGTTCCTACCCAGCAGTCAGGCAGCGCTGAGGAGATTGAACAGAGAAAGAAGATGGAACAGCGTGCACGTCGGTTTGCGGCGTTGCCACCTGCAAAGTCTCAAGTCGTCGCGGGTGTTGCAAAGCTGGGCACGAAGCGACCGTCCGATCAGGGACTGGAGGCCGATGGGCAGTCAGCCGCCAAGCAGATGCGGCTGCTTGCCAGTCGTAAAGTGGTAGCAAAGGCAAAGGCAACTGCAACTGTCGTCCAGCAACGCCAGAACCTCATGCCGCAGAGTCAGCAACTGCAGTTGGCGCAGCTGAAGCCAGTGGCACCACAGACTACACGGCAGTCATCAGCATCCACAATGCAGCAGCAAGGAGCCGTACAAAGGATTCCAGCTTCACAGCGGCTTGGTACAGTCACAAAGTCTGTTCAGCAGCATCAGCAGCAGCCTGTCTCTGGCAGCCAGAAAACAACCCCTGCTTCTGCCCCTCGGCCGACACGTCCCATTTCAGATGTAAGTTATATCTGTACTGACGTAGTTGTCGTGTCATTATGAAACTGAAAATGTGACTGCATCAGTGTATGCTGTTGCACTGATGTCATCATGTAATGAAGATAGCTGTTTTACCAGTTACATTGCACACATGATATCTGTAAACTGAGGTGAACGTAGAATGGATGGAGTGGATGTTGCAACTTGCCCACAAACTTATGTCATAGTTCTGCTGTAGAAAGTAAGTTAGCAAAAGAATTTGCGCATGATGCCTAGAAACAAAATTTGCCGAGTGCTATATCTTCAGTCCAAGATGATATTAACTGGCAACAGAAGTGTGTGTAATTATTTGCTAAACATAATTGACACTGTCAACTGTTACGTACTCGTGGAACAGCAACTGGTCAGCCGATCTCTGGTCTATAGCATGACACATGTGAGTGTGTTGGATGACTGTAATTGGTGGTTGCTGCCGGGCATCATCAGCATACAGCATACGGATTGAAAGCCTGTGCAGTACAGTGAACACGAACATCACTGAATTGGTGCGACACGACTTCATGATTAGGGCTGTTAAGGATTTTAAAAAGTTGTAATTAGGGCTGATGCTGGTCCTTGAAAGTGCTTGAATTTTTTCCAGATTTTCAAGGCCTTGAAAGTCCTTGAAAACATACATGGTCCTTGAAAGTCTTTGAATCTTTGTCTGGAAGTCCTTGAAAGTGCTTGAATTTGATTTTCTAAAACAGTGTGCCTGAACAAGTGATCTTCGGCGTAATTGTCCTATTACAATTTTTTTTCAATTTTCCAGTCTTCGCGCCGGAATTTGTGCCTTTCCACTTTCAATTTGTTTTCGGTGCCTCTGATCTGGTAACTATTTGATGACTCCAGTTTTTTGTTAATACTTGAAAGTGTTAAATTGTCGAATGTAAACTGAACCCTGTTTAGATATGCTTACAAAAGTGCTGTTTTTGGTTAATGTAGTTCTCTTTGAATGAATATCCTTCATATGGTCCTTGAAAAGTCCTTGAATTTGATTTTGACATCTGGGCAAGAACCATGTGTAATAGTTATGGTATCAAAAATTTAATTAATTGTTAATTTTGATTAAAAACCAAGCATTACAAATTGGCCATGAAAACTGCTTTTTCTTAAGCAGTTAACAACTCGTGCAACGAGACACAGTTTGATGTTGACATTGTGTGGAGAAATTGATGATCATTTTTTGTTGATGATGTGTCCATCTGAGCTGAAAAGATGTGATGACTTTAATCGAAATTTAACGATTAAATTTTTACTCGTTAAATTTTTTTATGCGATATAGTCACGCACGTAGTCGTTTATTTGCCCACCCTTGCTTTTGAGTAGTAAATATTTTGGTTTTGCAGGAGGCAGCATATGATGCCGAGCTGCAGTCAGGACTGGAGGCACAGAAGAAACTGCGAGAGCAGATACTGAGACGGAAGGAGATGAGGCGTCAGATGCAGGTGCAGGAACGTCGTCAGGAGTTGACTCAGCAGCCAGTCTCAGCGGCAGGTCATTTTGTTACCTGTGACTAATGTGCACCTGCCTGCTGTGAACTGGTTGAATAATCCATCCATGTTTACTCACGGGTCAAATGGCCATCTTAGTCTGTAAGTAAGTAAGTGTGGTTGTGTTCGCACAGTTTCACGTGTATATGGGTAATAGGTTTTAGCATTGTTACCACTTGTGTTGAGAAACTGCCAATGTCGGGAATTAGACGGCTGTTGCGGAAATGTCCGGAAATTGAGCGAAAGTCTAGGAAGTGTCGGAGTGAAAAACTGTGTCTGTTAGCCAAAGTTTGCACTTTTGCTGTTTGTATGTTGTGTCACGTAGGCCAACCAGCAGCACCTCCGCAGACAGATTCAGCTGCACGTGTGATGCCAACAGCTTCAAACAACCAGTTCCAACCAAGACAACGTTTACCCACTATACCGAGGACTGTTACTCCTCAACCACGATTCACGCGTCCAACATCTGCCACACCTCGTGCTCTCGGAGTCGCAGTCAGACCACGGACACCAACTGGGACTCGGTCTGCCACACCTGTTGCTCCCGTCGTTGCGGCAAGACCAAGGACACCAATCGGGACTCGACCTACCAGACCTCTAACAGGCATAGCAAGGCCGACTGTAGTTCGCAATGTTGTAATGACGTCAGAGCCGCAAGCTCTTGATGGTGCTAATACTCTGCCAGTGCCACGAAGCACGATGGCTCCAAGTCGCATTGCGGCCATCATGATGCGTCGGCAATATTCCAGTGACCGGGTAAGGGTGATATACGCATCTTAAACCCAGTAAGTTTAATATAATTCGATTATTGACGTTTTGCCCACTTTGTTACATATGCCGTAGAGTTACAGCCAGCCTTTGTGATGTGGACATTCTGGTGATGTAATTAATGTGGACATGAATATTGATTTGGCCTATCTGCTCTGGGTGTGATATGACACTGACCAGAAAGTACTTTGGCCTGAAGACATCAGGGATTTTCGCAATTGCCTGTGTCTGCCTTAATGCTGTACTTAAACTACAGTCTGCATCCACCTATTGATTGCTACCAACTTACATTGGGCTTTCCTGTTCACCTTTCTGTCAATATTGAGTTTATTGCTATAGCTGTGATTTCCTAGTGTAGCTTCATTTGTGGTAATGTAGTGGTTATGACATTGGACTTGTAAATGAGATGCTGAGAAATTAAAATTAACTGTTGGCCTAAAACAGCAGAAAGTAATAAGTAGTAACAGCCTACTGCTGGGTTAATGACTGAGTGACTTTCAAGCTGACTGCCTAAAGATAGGATCATCTCAGCACAGTGTTCATATAGAGAATGGAATTAGCTTTGTGTTAGATCTGTTTGGATCCTTCACTTCAGCTCGAAGGAGATAACCAGCTGTAAAAAAATTAGCAGCTTGTTTTTATGGATGTGTTTTTTCTTGCATTAGTGGAATTATTTACACAGCGTCTCAGCCACAGATAACTATGTAAAGTGCCCCTGCAATAACTTTATTAAGCGTCATTTTAATCAGTACTTTGTGAATAATAATAATAATAATTTAGCTTCAGTTATCATTGGGTAAACATCACCTTCAAAGTGATTTGGTTCTGACATCTGAAGTTTGTTGTTAATCACTGTGCAGCGAGTGATAGCAGCAAATGCAACGTCCGTAGTACCAAACATCGTTGCCGTCGATGGTTTATCAGTGGCCACCACGGAACTGAAACTGCTTCGTTTTGCTGAAAAAGTGGGACCAGTCCAGGTACATAGAGCTGCGTGCTTTTCTTCGTTACTGGTCATAGATTCTACTTAGAAGTTGTCACTCCCAGTGGAGCATAAGCCACAGCAGCTCGTCTCTGTTCAGCTGTCTTTTGTGCTGCCGCCTCCAGTGTTCCTGAAATCTGCTGTCCTCATTTTTTTGCAGGTCATTGTTTGGAATATACCTGCATATACTAGGGCTCGTTACTTTTTACCGCGCTGCATGGAATGCAGACGCGGTCTAGCGATAAGAATTCTGTCTGTCCGTCTGTCTGTCTGTCTGTCAAATGCGTGCTTTGTGACAAAATGAAAGAAAGATTGGTCCAAATTTTTATATCATACGAAAGATCATTTAGCCTAGTTTTCTGAGAAGAAGAATTGTTTGTGGGGGCGACCCCTTGTACCTGAAATTTTGGGTCAACTGCCCCCCGTTGGAGCAAATTCGCCAATTTTGAACCGATAATCGCTCGTAGCGCCTCAGCCGTAACACCTAGCGAAATAAGTTCAATTAACGCTAATAGGAAGTCCACTACGCGCTTTCCAATGAGCCTAAGATGAT
>Ga0049105_1000662_pt1 | contig 12827 bp, 6 predicted proteins | sample WorMetvaBAHAMAS1_FD_61260 | JGI IMG/M metagenome (GOLD analysis project Ga0049105, IMG submission 61260) | Worm MetaG Olavius vacuus BAHAMAS.1 | ecosystem: Host-associated > Annelida > Digestive system > Unclassified | place: Germany: Marburg | collected 2013-04-09
ACATGCAACTTGTTCACAAATTTCTCAGCACGGCGGGCGAGCTGAACACTGGGTAGGACAAAATTAAACTGTTCCTGACAGTCTGAAACTACATGCATATTTGATGTTCTAAACAGTTTCTTGAAAAATCTGTTAATGAAAAAGTCCAGTGATTTTAATTGATAATTGTACAATTTAACACTTTATCGAAGCACCCTGCTAATTTCCATTATAGCTTACAATGGCTACTTATTTTTCTTTCGTTTTTTTCTATGAATAATAATATGAATTATGCATAACTGTTAAAACAGACTAGTCCTAAAGAGTTTTATTCTGCTGTTGTTTTTCCAACACTAATGTGCCAACAAATGCAAACATTGACAACTTCTGTCCGACGTGTCCGTAGATTGGGTTACGACGGTTCCGTGTAGATAGCACGGTGGGTTGGACTGCGTGTACAGTTTGATGGACTGGCTTACGTTGGGTAAAGAAACGTGGACAATGTCTAACTCTGACTCGATGGGAAGTACGCAAATTGTCATGGGCCGCAAGAAGTTGTCGTTACTGGGCGGCAATCCCAATTGCTGTAGCCGTAACACGCTGTACAGGACATCAAAGATTTTACTGAATATTAAATCAGCACGCTACTACTACTAGGGGTGGTCTGGCGTAGTGGTTAGCGCTTTGGCTTCGATCAACGAAGTTAATCTACGTCGGGCCCGGTTAGTACTGAGATGGGCGACCGTGTCTGGGTTCAATTCCCGGTGCGGGACATTTATTTCGGTATGTAACCAACCAGCCACCCAATGTCAACTCAGCCTTCCATCCCTCCGGGTCGGTAAATGAGTACCAGCTTCAGCTGGAAAGGCAAAGGCAGGTATGGTTCATTCCGTTAGCGGATGAACTCGGGGTGTGCAGGTAAAACTGTGAGATCCCTTGAGAACGCGTGCCATACCTGAGCACCTTAGAGGTCGACAAGGAGCTATACAAATCCAAGTTTACTTTACCTTACAAGAGAATTTCAAAAGCTCAGACCATCTCTGCCCATTACAAACATACAGGCGGATCGAAATCCGCAAGTGGATCAGCCTGCACGCCTCCGACAACGACGTATCTATTATCGCTCGGCGCATTCGGCGCGCACTTCCGATCAGCGCATTTGATGTATCGTCTCTGCCCGGTTGCCGTAGATGGTCGGCAAGCAGAGCACCCGGGTCGTTCGTTGTGTGTGTGGCCGCAGCATGCCCGCCCGGGTCGCAGTGCCGCTGTCTTAACCCGATCACACGTGTGACAGTGTGCAGACTGGCATCACTCGAGGAGTGTGACCTTGCAGGGACAAGCTACATGTCGTATACTCGATCTTGCTTGTCAATGTCAAGTACACCGATCAGGACGTGCCAGACGAACTCGGAGTGTTGCGTATCACATTCTAGACATGCGCATTGTGACTGTTGGTAACGTGACGTGATTATAGGTTAGATTCATTATGGGCAGGTCAAGAAGTTTTGTATAATTATAAAGCAAATATAACTGGAAATAGAGGCATTAAGTTACAACTTTCCACCTAACTATCTAAGTATATAATTATGATGTGGGTAAAGAGGCTCTGCCTTCAACCATGATAATACTACTACTACTACTACTACACCACGAGTGGTAATACAACACGTAGTCGGTACACGTGTTTATTTACAGTCACAGAAATATACTACGCCAATACACCGGCCGGTGATCGGTTCAATACGACGGGGCTAAGAGAAATACTACACTCACTAATCTCATAGATAGGCCTATACACGACAGTCGCAACTTGCAAGCCGCTGTAGGCTCATACAGCATCTGAGGGCTCCGTCCTCATACTGCGTGATAGGCAATGTGGTTATCGTGGCCTCCGCCGCGGCTGTCTACGGACGCTTCATTAATTGGCACGCAATACTGCTGCGTGGAATAGCCTTCCTGCCGACATTCAGCAAACTGTTAATTCTGAGTTTATCAAAAGAAAGCGTTACCTCTCTGCTATTCAGTCCTCCTATCTCCTACGCTCCGGTCCCTATAATGTCACGCTCCAACCATTAGAACGAGTTCCCGTAATTTCACTGTTCTTGACTTATCGTTTAGAGTGGCATTGATCAAAGACAGTAAATGACCTTCAGTCTCGGTCTGTGACCTCGGCAGAGATACAAAGAGACTTCCGCCTCGGTGAGCGCTCCATCTCCTCACAGTAATTCACTGCCCATCATTATCGTAATCGTCGTCTTCAGCGCTTTTCGATCCTCCACGCTGGCCGTCTTCCATGCAGATCTACCGTCATAACGGTGACGAATAACGGAATCAGTCCCTCGGGTGATGTTCTCCGAACTGCTCCGTGACGTTACTCTGACCCGTATAGTTGCGCATTAGATTACCAATATTTTCGAAAGACTTTTACGGGAAAAATCTGCGTGTTTAAATTTGATATTTTTGGTTTCCGTTGTTAAACAAAACAACCCGCATGCAGCACTGCGGACAAGAATACCCAAGAATACGACATCCTGTAAATGTGACTGGCACCGAACCACAAGAAAACGCATTAGATTGTAAACTTTAATGGAAGCATTACTCTGAGAATGTTCAACGGTTTAGGTTTAGATAATATGCCAAACACACTGAGTGACTGGAGGACTCGTCTCGGAAACTTTTCTCGATTTTGAGTTTTTGACATGAAATTCCGTTCGTGGTTCCATGAATCATGAATGTCACTGAAAAGTTTAGTCACACTTACTAGTCAGACAGAGTCAAATTCTTAATCCGGATTTTCAGCATATACTACACTAATCTGTTACAAAGAGCTTCGATAACATTTATCAACGTTTGGCGACAGAAGTGCACGAATTGCCACTTAACTAACACTTATTGTTAAGTGGCTCTTAAACTCCATTCAGATTATTTTCGTTGCATGAAAATAGAGCTGTGCACGTACATAGTAAGTACACACAATAACAAGTATTTCGTGGCAGGAAATACTTGTGTGTACTTAATTATGTGATGTGTTTTTACTGTTCTTTTTTGACAATTTTAAAAGTGATTGCGTACTTCGGTCTATGTTTTTCATCATCTTTATTCACCAAAATGGTAGAAACACACAAAAAAGAGAAAAAATACAGTAATAACAAAAATAACCTTAACTATAAGCAATGCAGAACATATTAAACAGACATTAAGCACTAGTAAACCTTATCGTCATCAGCAGCATTTACCAAAAATTTATCAAAACGTCTCTCGATTCTCGAACTGTACGGATGGCAATTCGATATGGAAGAAATACCTGCACTGTTCGATAACTGCTATGTTAGAGCTTTTAAACAACTTTATTAGGACACGATTAACTGTAAAATCAAGAGACTGCAATACTCTTTTAGGCAAAGCACACACTTCCAATCCATAAGTAAAGATTGGTAAACGTTATTCTAAGAGTGATGCTGTCAAAAGTGTTTGGCAGGTCTTTGAGAACTATGTCACTGTGTGTAATTGCTATTTACTATGTGTTTTATTCCACTGTATACAATCTGTCTCTGTCTGTCTGCCTCGTTGGTGAATAAACGTATTCAATTATACGTGCATTTTCTTAGCTCTATTTTCATGCAACGAAAATAATCTGAGTGGAGTTTAACGCAAACTTCACTAGTGTTGTCGCAGTTCTAAATCTATCACAGTTGCGTACGTCGCTATCGTGTTTATGTGTTAATGTTGTGATAATGATGATAAATGAAGTGATAATAAAGCTGCCACTTCGCACAACGAACGCACGCAATTAGCGGCTTCCGTTGACAGATTCTCGCCGCCATTTCGATAACTGCTCACTCGCTCCAACAATATCATTGATTGAACGTCCCGGAATTGCACCAGCGTCTTCTAGGCATTCATCATCATCATCACCACGAGCAGCAGCATCAGCAGCATCAGCATCAGTAGTCGTAGTAGTGGGATAATGTGATACACTGATGCGGTAGCAACACCGGTTTCAAAGTATGATAATAAAACCTCGTCTTTCCAAGGTTTCAAGTCACCGATCTCCTATAAAATCGGCAGATTTTTAAAAATGATTTTAATAAGCTTAAATTATTGTTCGTCTATTTTTCTTATGGCGTATAAAGCGACACAGTACGACATTTCTATTTGCGATCGTGAAATTACAATGAAGACATTCAATGGCGGTGCCAGGATAAGCGTTCGAGGTCGACGGACTTAATTGATGGAAATTGATGTTTATCGCCCTGAATGGCCTCAACGTTTAGGCGGCTACAGACCTGCAGAAGACAGGAAGGTTTAGAAAAGTGGGACGGCTCCTCTCCCTTACCCTTTTTCCTTCTTCCCCTCCCTTTCTTTCAACTTTCCTCAATCTTTTCTTCCTCTCACCTTCCCTGGGGACCCCATCCCTGAACCAGCTAGGGAGTCTGAAAAGCTGTAAGCTCCTGCAGTGGGTTTGGGCAAAGCCCCAGGCTCCCAGCCGACAAACAGGTGCATATTTGAGCCAAATAGAGCAGCTCTGGCGGCATCAGTTTTGTGTATTTTCCTTTAAAAAAGTGAACGTAGTTTTTTTACACAAAAGAAATGAGAATTGAGCAGTACAAGAGCGGCAAGACGCAGCATGTGTCCCAAAGATACGGCACGGACGTCAAAAATACCTTGCAGGCCGTCGCACTTTAAAAAGTGGGACTGCTCCTGCCGCTCCACGGAGATGCGTCCGGACGCCTATGCTGCAGTCACTGGTGAAAGCTCAAGACCGACTACTCCAACCCGTTGAGCCGCCAACGAAGATATTTTGCGTCGTTTTGGCTCGATTCGTGCCTGCATTTTATAGCAGGCGAGAACCTCCGTGCTACGAAGAGAGACTGAATTCTGCAAAGCGGGCAAGGTCAGCTGCTTAACATTACAGATTGCGGCCAGAATGAAGCTTTATGTGTCACGTGAGCTGCGTCCTGCTCGAGCTAACGAATACGTTTCGTCTAACCGAGTTACTTGCGCATCGCCATTACAAATTACAGTAGAAATTAGATTATGAGACAGGTCTGGGCGCACGCCGCTTCTCTGACCGCTTTCAAGCATTCGCGCAGACGCTGTGACGTCCCAACGCGAGACGAAATTAAAATGCCACGCCGTGGGCTTCTCATGCTTTACTGGTATTCATAACCATAACTGTACAAAACGTGTTCAACTGTAGCAGTGTAATGGAGTTGTTAGTCTATCGAATACTTTACCAGCTGATGTCGATGACTTTCAGTCACTTTATGCTATTGAAAAGCTTACTTAACTTGATTGATCTGCCTACATTTGATGATTTGCACTCTATTTCGTTTATCGTACTGTAGCGGTTTCATAGCTTTGCCTTTGCAAGTGACGTTATGTAACGATGATTTCGATATTCCGTGTTGAATTACTCGATAAGTAATCGAATAATTAACAACAAAACTGTTTCGACTAATCGATTACTTTTTAATCAGTAGCAGCCCTAACTAATAATGACACTGTGGAGCCGAAGCGAGGAGAGCCAGTCGGGTATATGACAAGGTCGACAACGCCTCAGTGTTGTCTCACATATGTTTAGAGTACAGAGCGGGCCATAAAAACTGCCCCTTGCATGAACAGCATAATATGAGGGGACGGTTTTATGGCCCACGCTGTACATGATTACGCAAAGCTGAAGTACGAACTACGAGTAAATAGGTAAAGGTAAAACAGAGCACTTGTATAGCGCCTTGTATGGTATACAAACCACTCTAAAGCCCTCAGGCATGGATCACACACTTTTACCTGCGATAAACACCATACCTGCCGTTTACCTCGTAAGCGTTCACCAGATGGCGCCTCCACCGATTGAGGTGGCGAACATTTAATTGCAGCTCACTACTCATTTATCGACCCCGAGAGGATGAAAGGCTGAGTTGGCCTAGTTGGCTGATCTCCAGCGGACGGTTTACCCACACAGTGGTCACCCGTCAGCTGAAGGTCGAGCGCAGGACAGGGTCAGTTCGCCGACCAAAGACCGGCGTTCGGCCAACTGTGCTACGCAAGCAACCTATAAGTATGAAGTACCGACAGAACGAGTACGAGCATAAGTACCGCTTACATTTCTGCATCTCATCGCGCCAACTGTGTCACTTTGCCGTTTTCTATTCTGCATAGCACAGCGGCGTATTTGATGCGGAGAAAGCGCCAAGGCGTCAGCTGGGATTGCTAGCATGGAATGCGGTGAAGGGGCAGCGTAGAGCGAACTGGCGTCGACTGCCGGAAGTGTTGCCGTGTCGCACAGTCTCGGGAGAAATCAACGCGCAACTGTGACTCTCACAACCGCCACGCACACATACAGCATACGCATGTGACGCATAGACACAGACAGCTAGCATTGCTGCAGGCCACTGAAGATGGTAGAAGTATCGGGGGCTGACAGAAGTCGTGAATTCGGTCCGTAAATCGAACCAAAACGACTTTTAATCCGTTTTGTAACATTCGCAGTGGTTAAGGTGTAATGGGACGCACGGGAACGCCGCTCCCCACACCTCTAATTTTGCACTTTAACCACTCGCTATTCGTCATTTTATGTTTGGCCGGAAGTATGAAACTTTGCAGCAAAAAGGAGCCGAAACAACGACGGACGCGTCTTTCCATTTCAATCATGAATATAACTGTGTGCTGTCATATTTCGTGCTGGTAATGGAAAGAAATAAAATAGGTAGATAAAAACAGTTTGCATTCATTTTATTTCGCGAGTTTCGTAACCGACTTGCCTAGAGATGTCAAACAGTTGGCGAGTCAAAAAAAATCCTAGAATTCTTACTGCTGGATTCGTTGAGAGATAGCATTTTTCCCGGTTAAGCACACACTTGTTGGGGCGTGGCCCTATCCTAGTTTATCATCATCATCATCGTTTTATTTGTTCATAAAACAGTTTCATAAAAACATGGCAGTTGACAACACACGAACAGGATCGACAAGGCTGGCTGAGCACTCACAGTGGCCCCAGTAGAGAAGAAAAACAACAGTTGCTAGGCCTGTATACATACATGTGGATGTGTAGCGATATACGATATACTAGACTAGAATAAAAACAATCAGAAATATCATGAAATATGACTCTGTTCAAGCTTTCTCGGTTGTCCTTAGAGATTTTGTGACAATTTATGCTTGTTCGATCTCTCGCACCGTTGATATTGACGTTATTTGACATATAGGGTTTAAGCTATATGTACGAAAGTCTGTCGATGCCTTTCGTTTCGTTGTGTTGTATTGTATAGTTGTTTAATTTTGTTTTTTTTTCTTTTTCTATCACGTGCTGATGAAATAAAGTTGCTCAATATACTACACTAACTAACTGACTAACTAACTGCATCGTAGAAAGGTGGAGAAATCCACACAACCAATGGTACGCTTGAATGCTGCCAAGGATGAGAACGACAGGCACTTGCAGGAAGACGACGAAACCGGGTCTGGGGTGACGACCTCAATCAGGCAAGCGGCAAATCAGGCTCGCCAGCCGACTTACAACTCAAACATTCACGACGCGTATCTCTGTCGCCCATCGCGCATGTATAATCAACGACGCCGCGCCAGTCGCCGCTCCGCGCCATCAGCCGCGATGACACTTAATCTATGCTAACAAGGTGGCCGAGCCGTGGCCGAGTGCGCAGGTGCGCGTCGCGACCGGCATTCTGGGACTAGACAGGTCGCTAGGGAGGTCTCTACGGACGCTCCCGTCTCGACCCGGCGCCATCAATTTCTGCTGATGTTGCGCCAGGAGATCGTTTGCCGAAGTTTTTCTGTCGCAGACCCCGCACATTTCATAGAAATAATCCTTTACGGCCTAATCAGTGGACATACGTTCGGCTGTACCACTGAGGCTTTGGAGAAAACGCCGTACAGATGATATTGTAGACTTTTTGCTGTGTTCAAAGGACTTTCGCGATTTCGAAAGTACCAAAGCAGCAAGGTTTGGGAACGCCCTGCAGTGCTGAATTCATGGATCCACTCGAGACTGATGTCTCTATGATCACTATTCATATTCATAAAATGTGACAGCATTGGTTGCATAATTATGTAATCGAACTAATTTTATGGCTGAATACTTTGCGACATAGCAAAAATACAAAATAGAAAATGCAATGTTGAACTTATCATAAACATACTAAGATAGTATTACTGATATCTGCACTACTGCTTCTATTATTTCGCACGATATGTTGTAGTGCACTTTTTAAAGGTATTTTAGCTCTGGTTATTCTTAACTTTTCACTGTATTTTGTTGACTTTCGTATAGCCCAGCTCGATGTTGGCGCTAACTAGTTTGTCATTGGCAAATGATTGATTGATTGACCTGCTGATTCAGGGGTTAAAGTAAGCCGGAACGCCGTTTCAAGGCCCGGAAATTTTTAGCCTGGAGCGTCCCTGCTGCAAAATTATTGGATTTCACAGCCGGAACTTACGTTCCTGTTCCCAACAAGTTAGCAACCTTCGCTATTCTAATCCGATAGTTAATGAGTCATTTAAATTTCACGTGTTTACGATCATAAATTCACAATGTCGAGTGTTTTTACAAAATTGTACAAAATTGAAAAAAAACATGACATCATGCTTAATACATTCAGTCGATCATTGATAATTTGAGAGCCCGCTATTGAAACAAGGGCCCAGGAAATGAACGGGGGACCGGGAGTGAACTGGGGGCCCGGAGAGCTGAACAGTTCCCCCACCTTGGAAATTATATTTTAACCCCTGTGCTGATTCTTTGTAAAAACCGACGTTGATCATAATTTCTACAGCTACAGCTGTTTATTACGTTATACATGACGATGCCATTGTTTACTAATGACATATAGCTTCAACAGTAGTGTACTGTGTGGTCGGTCGGCGATGACGTCATGATGTCGACATCACGTGTCAATTACTCCGACTGAGGCGTTATTGGCATTCCACATGTCGCCATAGAGTAGATCAGCTCTCCATAGAGTATAGCACCGGTCGGGCGTAGAGATGCACAAAGATCGGTATTTACAATATCGAGTTGTTGTGATGTCCGATATGATTGCATTCGACATATATTTCAATTTATCTGAAAGTCGAACTACTTTCTTTGAAGACTATTCGTCCTCATTTTTCTCATGTCAAAAAGCAGTTTTCCGTTGGACGCTAAAGTTAAATGCTTTATTTGCGTAAATAGCGGAATTACTTGCATCAATTTTGCTACACCTAAGGAAACTTTTAGGAACCTTTAATAATTTCTAATTCTTTGCCACTTTAGCGATGAGTTACTTAAAGGTTTATTATTTGATTAAAACCTTCTTTGTCTGCCTGGTTTGTTGTACTTTTGCACTTGTGGCAGATATCATCATCTCACAAACATAAACTTGATGTTACTTGCAATAATTGTTTCCATAAAATTTTTAATGCCTGTTGATGCGAAAGTATTAAGCCGCTTTTATTTTATGATGACACTAAGCTTAGTGTCTATTAAAGAAAAGTTATTTTCTTGAAAAAGATGGCCGATAGCTAGGCCTACTCTTCCGCAGGTACTGTAAAATTACCTGTTTCACCCAGTGAGCAAACCGTATCAAAGCAATAACTGCAATTTGCGAGATATTGCCTTAGTAATAACGAAACACCGCGGTTACCAGTCGCGATGTTTGGAGCGAGGTTGGGTAGTTCTGGTGAACGCGCCTCTCTAGGTGGGTGGTGACAGCGCCTAAATAATGCAAGGCGGGCGACTTATTGCCGGGTGGTACGCTACGCTACGCCACGCTTGTCGACTGTTGCTGCATATCAATTCGTATGATCGCCGCTGATGCGGGATGAGAACTCCGAGAAAGAAAGAAACACATTGCTGCTGCTGTTGCTGCTGCTGACAACTCAGTTGTTAGTGACGTCATTCCTTCGTTGTCCCGGCAACAAGCGTACATGTAACACCGAACTGTCGATCTATATATAAATCTTTTATTCACCAAAAAATACTGATAGCACACACAAAAAAACACAAAAACAAACTTAAATAAACTTAATCAACATGCAACTTGTTCACAAATTTCTCAGCACGGCGGGCGAGCTGAACACTGGGTAGGACAAAATTAAACTTTTCCTGACAATCTGAAACTACATGCATATTTGATGTTCTCAACAGTTTCATGAAAAATCTGTTAATGACAAAGTCCAGTGATTTTAATTGATAATTGTACAATGAGAAGGCCTCTAGACCATATAGCAGTATTGGCATGCATTTGGTAGAGATCAGCTGCAAAACAACTTCTTCCGAAGCAGTTCGCCCAATTTTACCAAAAATAGCCTACTATACTCGTAGTTACAGAAATCATTTCAACTGCAACTACGACCGTAGTTGTCAAAACTTTTGATGTTTCTTTGCATTTCATCAAAGATGTTTTAATGTTATTTTGCCATTAAAAATCATGTTTTATGGTTTTGTTTTTTTTGACCGTACGTACACAGCGAAATCTGATTTCTGCGGCATAATTTACGATTTCCGGCATGCTCCACGCAATGTGTTTTTCTTCAATTTTTGCATTTAAAATAGCGCCTAATCCAATTTCAAAAATATAACAGTACAGTGTATTTAACCGGCGTAAACGTTACGTTTTTTATTTTCTTTTTGCAGGTTTTCTGCTTTTTAAAAAAATTATTGCTGTTTATAGTTAAGTTTTGAAGCTACCTAACAAATATATAATCACTGTACTGTGAGAAGCGAGACAATACAATAATCTACGACGTTCTGTTGACAGTTTTCGTCGTGACCTGAAAACTCTTTTTTTTCTCGTTTTACTATCGTACACAGCGCATAAGGGGCTTCGCGATTATGCGCTATATAAATCTACTATTGACACTGACATTGATATTGACATTGACAATGCAGTTTGTTGTATTCCTGTGTGTGATTATTATACTGAAATATTCTTTTCGTTGTCGTGTAGAAAGCCAAAGGCGAGACGATCACCGGAGTTGCGTCATAACGTTGCGATGGAGAGGCGCGATGCTGGCGATGGAGCCGTGCTCGAAGTGCAGTGGAATCATGTTCTAGCTGCTGCTGCGCCTGCTTCCACGTCTGATGATGACAGTGGATGCGGCATCGAAGAGTTTGCCTGGGTACCTACCGGTCTTACTCCCGCACAGGTAAATAGACACCTGTCGTTAATCTCATCTTGTACAGGTGATTAATCAGTTTAAAGAACATCGACTGTTAATGTTTACGTCCCTACTATAGACGCTGGACAGCAACAATTTTTCAACACTTAGGCGACGATTGCTGATCTAGTCGACTCTGACAGCTGTTCCGTATGATACAATTAGTACTATACTGGCCTCCGGTAGCCGTGTTTCCAATTTGGTGAAGTCATTAAACCGATGTACCAATTATCACATTGACCCTTGACCGAACTACAGAGATTTGTATGTACTGCGTACAAAGCTTTGATAAAATGTTCCGATTTTAACATATGTATTTACGTTTAATGCGTAGAATCAGCAGTGAGTATTTTTCTAAGATCTGTGCAAGAAAAGGGATCATTTTCTTTCGGAGTGCAGACTCACGGCCGATCGCGTTTATATGTCGATTCTGGGCAAGTTGTTAACACAAATTTGTCTCCGTTATCAAGCGCAATAATTTGGTACTGGCCAAACAGCGGTGATGATCGGCAGCTACGATACAGTGACAGCAGCTGAATCCGGTCTCTATAGGCTGTGATCGGAGAATTTATGGAAATACCTTTACCGTTTTAGCGGCTTACGGGCTCAGTGGCCTATACGAAAGGGATCATAAGCACTTTGTCTCCGCTTCTTAGCAGCTTGACACCATTTACCGATAGTGTTTCTTTCTTTCAAAATATGAGTCACCGAATGTTAACGGTTTGCTGAGTATTCACACGTAGCACAATATCTCCTGCTATCTGAGTTGCATTGCACCGTGTAGTACGGTAATTCAGTTTCCGGTGTGTCGTGTTCATATCGCGATGAGCTCGGTGTATCGCGATGATCCACGATTATTGTGCGCTAAGGCTATCCCGTGACGCTTCTGCGCGGATAATAGGAGACCACGTACAGCGCGTGGTCGTAAATTCGGTTACTGTTGGCGTTCGTCGGTTTATTAAACACATCGCGAACTGCTCGACGACCAATACAAGATGGCCGCCTCCGCCGCCGCGCGTTATTTGCGTTGCATGATGGGAAGGATTTCGGGAACAAGACGAGCAGATTAGCGAATTGGCTCGCTGGTCGCTCCGGCTGTCTCTACGTCAGATGATCGCATTACTTGCAGAAAGATGAACAAAAATCGCGATTGTTGATTTTGTCACTGGTCGTTTTCTTCACAACCTTGTACACCGTGTTTTAATAAAAACAAACCCCTTTGTTTTCTTCTATATTTCCTAAGAATATTCGAAAATGAACATATTTGCATAAAAAGTTCAGTAAACGTAGCTGAGTAAATGTACATTTTACCTATATAAAAATTACTAAACTGGTGAATAAATATTCTTTGGTGCTAATAGCTCTGGCGTCATGCAGATTTTTCAGCAACAGTGGGATTTGCTGTTGAAGACAGATATTTGATTAAAAGTGGCGAGAGAGCAAAGGTTATGGAGCTACACGCTTGTGTATAGAATGTTTTCTGAGAAAAATGGAACGGTTAATTGAAGTGAAAACGCTGATAAATGAAAATGATAACACTAGCACTATCAAATGACTACCAGGTAGTGGACACCTGCAACAGACCAACGTGCACTTTAGTTATCATACTTGATAACCTTGTTGATTAAAGTCATAGATATGTTGTAACTCGCGCAATGTATGTGCCGCAGTGAGTCTGTGGATTTCCTTCT
>Ga0049105_1000663_pt1 | contig 12824 bp, 9 predicted proteins | sample WorMetvaBAHAMAS1_FD_61260 | JGI IMG/M metagenome (GOLD analysis project Ga0049105, IMG submission 61260) | Worm MetaG Olavius vacuus BAHAMAS.1 | ecosystem: Host-associated > Annelida > Digestive system > Unclassified | place: Germany: Marburg | collected 2013-04-09
AGTGGTAACAGAAACAGCCAGTGGCCATCCTTTAGAGGAATCCAGCAGTTCTGTTACTGAGGGTTCAAATGATTACCAGCCAACTCCGGCAAAAAGAGAACAGATTCAACAGAAACAGACGGAACTTGGCGTTACATCTTCAGAACTGTTCAACAGAAATGTCACTGGTGCATTAGATCGGAATAAGACATCTGATCGCGAAGCTGTCCGGCTGATGGTTCCAATTGCAGCTGCATTAGGCCATGACCCCTCTTCCTTACCTCTGTCACGCAGCACTGTCCACCGCATGAGACAGAAAACCAGAAGGGAATTTGCTGAAGCAGCTGCAATGGAATATAATCCATGTTGTCCAATAGTGGTTCATTGGGACAGTAAAATTCTTCCAGAAATATTTGGACAAGGAAAGGTGGATCGCCTTCCAATACTGGTTTCAGGAGATGGCACTGAAAAGTTGCTGGGTGTCCCTAAGTTGGCTGCAGGCACTAGAAAGCAGGAAGCTGAGGCAGTTTACAGCTTGCTGAAGCAATGGAGACTGGTTGACAAAGTCGAGGCCAACAGGAATGCAGTGCCAACTGAAGTGACGAAGAAGAGCGTCATAGACGCTCTATGAAGCGCTTACGGCTAATTTCGTGTGATACTGATAAGCAAATGGTCAACAATTTGGACTTGTGAGACAATGCATATCACAATTTAGGTGACAGTGCAGATCACAATTTAGTCTTGTGTTGTTAAGCATATTACTGAAACATTGTACTGCTTTATTTGTTTAATTTGTCTTGCAGTATCGTAAAAATCCAAGAAAACGCGTATGCATGTAACTTCACTGTCGATGAGCACTGCCTTCCAGGTGGGATAGGGACCTAAAATTTTGCCAAAATAATATGATTACCAAACGGAACAATAATAAAGGGTGTCCTGGTCTGTAGCTTCAACTTCATTTTTTGCCACTGTACCATGAACCACCCTAACCAACATTGTCAGAGCAGTGAAGGAAGATAGGTTTGTAATTGTCTAGTAATGGTTAGCAAACTTCTATATTCAGAAATGCGTTATTCTAAATATCGGCAATCGAAACAGTGACCAGCACCCATGAACATTTGCTGTGGACCAAACACCTGGGTAAAATTCAGCCCTGCATCCCGTCCGGCTCACTAGATTATGTATCAGCTGCTCTCCTATGACACCTAGTTTATAGAATGTCGTTAAGTCAAGTTTTATATCTGGCACTGTCTGTAAACACAGTCATTTGCTTGCTGGCAAGATTTTTCACCATTGCAGCTCAGCAGCTGTCCAATTTTCTGAGCCAAGAATGCCCCCCCTTACGCCTTTACTCCAAAGTTGTTGTGGATAAGTCAACATTTTACTTACTTACTTGCCTCCTCCTTTCTTTTAGGCTGGCTAGTGGCTATGGCTTTGGTTGTTTAATATCCATGCTCAAGCCTGTAGAGTGCTAGTGTAATCTAATCATCAGAGTATGAAAGCTTAAAGAGTTGGTACCCTTAAAGGCTTAATGTGTTCTTCAACAGAGATTGATGTTTATTAGCAGCAAAGTGACACACCGCAGCTGCAGCCTTAAGCTTCTGCCACACTCAGATGCATTGCACGCATATTGACCATGGCAGTGCCACGGTCATTGCGTGCACATTGCTGTGGTCGTTGTGCCTGCATTGCTGTGGTCATGTCGCGTTCGTAGTAAAGTGACCATGGCAGTGCCACGGTCATTGCGTGCACATTGCTGTGGTCGTTGTGCCTGCATTGCTGTGGTCATGTCGCGTTCGCAGTAAAGTGACCATGGCAGTGCCTCCAAGAACGTGCATGCAGGTTCTTGGAGGCATTGCCACGGTCACTGACATGGTCATTTTTGATGCCGGATTTGCCACAGTTGTTGCACATGCAATGCATCCGAGTGTGGTACTAGCTTTACAGATGCATGACTGCCTGGCTGTGATGTGTGTCATAATGTTGTTCCTGTTGTATGTTTACTAGAAAAGTTCATCACAGGAATGAAGGAACTTGTACAAGAAGCTGTTTTAGGTGAGGTTTACTTCAAGGGTGATTGCTGTATTTTAGACATTTATTTGCACAAGGTGGTTTGAAATTGCAAACAAAATAAACAGTGTTGCAGTGCTCTACATGTACTGTCACACTTTTAGAACAATCTTCAGTTCTGGTCATATCAGATTTCCAGTTGCACTCTACTGATTGACAAAGCCGAAATTTATCAAAATTTGACTTCAATATCTCTACAGAGTTTAGACTGTTCAATACATTTACTGAAGCTGTACTTTTGAAGTGTATTTTTTTACCTTTGCATCACATTTACAGTAGTAGTGCTGTGTATTTTTAAATTTATTTGTTTTTTGATGTAGAGTTCATGTCAGTGTAACATGAACATATGGAACACACTGGAAAATATCATATGCCTTAAATGTACGATTGTTATTGGATTTCAGGATATTTGTTTTGGACCTTGTTTCAAGCACTGGCTCCAATGATTTGGTTTTATCCTCTCAATGAATTGGAAATCTCTGGCTTCGAAGCTTTTGCAGTCTGTCTCTTTAGTCCAGCACTGGCAGGCTTGCAGTTCACTGGACAGATTTTGACTGGCAGATGGACAGTAGCCTTTCTCAGGTCAGCATCTTAACATGACAAAGAGCAATAAATGTATCGGTCATCATCAGCTGGAGACCAACAGGTCGCAACAGCTGCCTTCAAGCATTCCTGTCTTCCACTGATCTCTTAACTGCTCTGTGGGCTTGTGTTAACAGTTTCCTCTTCATTTATGATTCTTCTTTACACAATTTCTTCTAGTAGTGTCGATGCTGGTTGTACCATCCACACAACGCACCATGCTGGGTGATCAAGCCTTCCCGGTGGCAGCTGCTCGAGCGTGGAATGCTCTTCCACCGTCTGTTCGTTCTGCACCGTCACTGCTACAGTTCTGCCGCGACCTGAAGACGTTACTGTTCCAGTCATTGTACTCTTCACCATAGTGTCCAGCTGTATGACTGTAACTTTAATATTGTAAGGTGCCCCTGTAATGGACCTGTTCGTGAAGTATCACCTTAAACTTCACATTGACATTACATTAGCAGTTCCTCGTATCTCGACACACAACCTGTCCACTGACGTTTATGTTTCAGTATAGCACTATCACTCTCAGTAAATGTCTTCCTTTGTGCACTTATAGTGGTCCTCGTGGTGGCGTTGCTGCTTAGGCCACTCTAAAAATTTCAGTGATGATGATGATTGTGACTGACTTTAGCACCTTTATGGTAGTCATTTTATTCACCTCACTAGCCTGTCAATAGTCAAGTTATTGATATACAAAGTATGGTTAGAAGTCATAGGTTTTGGGTATTGGTTTAATTCGTCATGACTTCCCTTTATTGTTATTGTGAATGTATTGTTAATAATGACAATAATAATAATAATAATTCATCCATTTCTATAGCACAGAATTAACTGTCCTCAGTTGGCAGTCAGAAAGACATGATAATGAATGATGTGTGTACCACATTCTGATCTTAAACTTTTTGAAATGAGCTCTTCGTGGATTTAAAGAAAGAAGCTATATTTTGGCACAAAATTTAGTGCAGCTGTGACAAACTCTCGGACTCTCTTCCATGCTATACATATGTGCAATGAAATGGTTGTGGAGCAGATTGGTGTGCGTGGCTTCGCTGGCGTCATTTCAGATGTCGACTACGCTTCAGAGGCTCGTTGTGTTGTCGTTTGGATGTTCGTCTGTCATGATTGTATTGTGTGCGTCAGTGTTCAGTACGTCCGTCAGAGAGAGGTATCATATCACTCACTGTGCATTTAGATTACATTTGGAAAAGGTACTAAAGTATCCACTTGCAGCTTTTTTGTATTTAATGGTTCACATCGTATCAAACAAAAGGACATGACACAAAGTTACCAAGAGCTTAATTCCATTAACATGCAACAGTAATGCTTAGTGAACCGTACAGTTGCAGTTCATACGTTACCCTACAGGTCAAATTTATGCATATGGTACACCATGATTTGACCATTGGGTTTGGAGCTGATCCCAATTTGTAGGCAGTTAGCCGGGAGGTGACTTATTTCATATACCCAGCTGTAGGCTGCTGTGATTGTCGGCCAGGCCAGTCGCTCCTCTCAGACACAGAACAAAACTGCTGTTTGGACAGACAGAGGGGTATGTATGTGTGTGAACAGCTTGCTTGGAGTCACTGTATCAAAGTGATGTGGTCGAGAGTCAAACCTGTGAGCTCTCGGTCATGAATCTGTTGTCCTAATCATCACATCGCCATGCTGTGGGTTTTGTCGCAAAACATTTTACGAGTTAATAATTACGGTAGTTCTCAGAAGCCAGAAGTTTTATAATCATCAGCAGTCCAGTTACACTCAACATATCTTATGCTTGAACTTTAAATCTTCTGTGCTGGACTTCATTATATCTGTTAGCGTACTTACACATGTTTTGTTTTGGATTAGATTACTGATGGAAAGGGTAAAGACCTTGCCAAATTGTGGATTTTGTCGTAAAATGTCTGGAAGTCGGGTCATCAGTGGTACTTTTCGTGTAAGTCATGCGTTGTTTTAAACAGGATTGATATGTATTGTAATTATTACTGTCAATGACCAGTATCGTTCATATTCAGTTAGTACATATTGCATACTCTGTAATCTTGCAGGTCACTGACATGTTGGGGTATCGTCCTTGGCTTGATCGGCTTTATTTCCAGTCGTATTTGGTTCACGTCATTTGTGCCGGCGTGGTGGGACAACCAGTCAAACACCGTGGTCATTGCATTGTCTGCAATTGCGACTGTAGATAAAATATTTTCAGGTAAAACGTTCTTACATTTCCAGCTGCCTGCATCATTTTGCTGAACGACATTGGCCTGTTGTTGCAAATGATACTATGTTATTTTCAGTGTAGATAGTGTGAACTGAATGAAAGAACTGTTGAATAGTCAATTGATAGCAGTCGTGTCTTCATCGCTGATACCACTGTGAAAATCCCGACTGACATGAATATGATTGAGGCATCAGCCGGTTGCCTAATTAATTTATGGGCACTTCCGGCCCATCCCTCGAACATGTAATTTTATTTTGTTGTTGGTCTGTATGGAGACGTTCGTTTTATTGACTCTGATAGATATACCTGACACTGACAACATTGTAATATACAAAAGTTCCACTCCGATTAATCAACATAAAATGGCCAACATAACACGACACAGAGCAGATTGATCAGATTTATCGGAGTGGTATTTTCAAATGGTAGGCTACAATGTTGTCAGCGTCAGATAAATCTGATTCAATAAACGAATGCACCCATACAGATGAACAACAAAAAATATTATATATTTTTGGGGTCTTTCGGAAGTGCCCATGAATTAATTCGACAGCTGGCTAATTCTTCTTAGCAGCATTTATTATAAGCAACAAGTGGATGTGCTTCTGTGATTCTGTTGCTGTCTACATATGTTCCAACTTATGTATTTACTTACTTCTATTCGAACTGGTTTTGCTAATGACCATCAGTTTTGCCACAACATGACGTCAGCAAAACATAATAATCCAGCAATAATCTTTTCATCCAGATTTAACCAACTTGTCCAAGTTGAATAAATGTTACTTAATGGCATCAAACCGACTGGCAGTCTTGTAACAGGCATTAAATTTCATCGGCATAGAAACGATGTACTGTTGAGATTCGTTAATGTACGTACGTCATAGGTGCGTGTTGATTTTTTTAGCTGAAGACCACGGCAAAGCCAAGTCAGATGCAGCTGAGGAGAAGCCAGCTCAGCCGACGCGTGCCAGTTGGTTGTTAGTGGGATGTGGTTTCGGCAGCTTGCTGTACTTGACTCAGGCAGTCTTTGGTGAAGTGTCTTTGCTGTCACGCTGGGTCGTGAGTGAATATCCCAACACTGGTCCGATGCCATATCCCTGGGGGTAAGTTCATTTCTGCTGTCTTCTGGCATCATAGCAGTGTTTTTGTCTGTGTTATATGGTATGTCAGCTAATTACTTGATAGGTGGATGTTGATTGCGGTCACAACTCACAAACACAGCAAATGTGGTAGATTTAAATGATAACCTGAATTTAAACTTACACTGTTATAGTTACTTAACAACTTTTTTTTACTTTGCATGAAAAGCTACTGAGTGGTCATTTATATTGCGGCAGCCAGAAGTTTTATAATCATCAACAGTCGCTTCTGGGACACACGCTGGAATATATCTCAGACCTTCTGACATCGGTTGCCAATATTCCAGGTCGATCTACACTGCGTGCTTCGTCGTGTGGCAACCTCGTCGTGCCACGGACACGTCGACAAATTGGCGACAGAGCCTTATCTGTTGCTGCACCGCAAGCATGGAACAGGCTACCGACGGAGCTGAAACTGCTGTGATCAACGGACTTGTTTCGTCGTGATCTGAAAACATTTTCGTTTCATTCTGTCTATGGGCACCAAGATACGGATTGACTCTGTGATGCGCTTTCGATCTTCTAGTAGGGGGCGCAATACAAGTGCCTCAGTTACGGTTACAGTCTAGTTACAGTCAACATATCTTGTGCTTGAACTTTAAATCTTCTGTGCTGGACTTCATTATATCTGCTAGCGTATTACTTACTCATGTTTTGTTTTGGATTAGATTACTGATGGAAAGGGTACAGACCTTCCCAAGTAGTGGAGGCCTACACGATGACACAGCATCTCCTGTTTTGTAGCCTACAGCCAGGTACCAGCAGGACACTGCAGAATCAGGGATATAGGACACGTGCTGGTGTAATATGCTGTTTGTCTTCCACATACACAGCAAGACCATCCCTCAGCTGATCCCGGCCTGGTGTCGACTTCAGGTTGTGAGAAACTTGTTTTGGGATTCTGTGGCTGGGAGCATAACTGACGACAGTTTGAATCCGGCGTCCACAGATATGTAATGCCATAGATTACTAATGTGTTTGTTGAAGATTAGACAGTGATGCCTGCCTGAATGATGTTACGATGTATACTCTGTGATTCAGGGGTGCTGTACTGCTAGCACTGGGTCTTGGCTTGACCCTGTCACCTTGTTACCATGTGACTACAAGTGTTCTATGGTGGATCATTGGCTTTGCATCATACGTTGCACTCTATCTGCTGCCCACCTGGCAGGCATTTGCAGGTAAGAAACCGCTTATTGCACCTAGCAACTGTTGCTTTCAGAGCACCTTAGACAGGTACTATTTTCTTACCTGGCTCCGTGTGGGTCTGTGGCAAGTAAGTAAGTCAGTAAGCGCGTGTGTGTGACTCCCAGAATAGACCAACTCCATTTCCTGACGACTAAACCATGTCGTCGTGGCGTCGCGGTAGAGTGTCGGACTTGCGACCAGAAGTCGTGGGTCCGAGTCTCAGCCGGGCACTACGGCGTAAAAACTCTGGGCAAGTTTCTGACACCTATGTGCCTCTGTCACCAAGCAGTATAACTTGGTACCGGCGAAAGCTGGGGAGTAAACAGACACGCCGCGCGATACACTAGCCCCATATTTGTGGCCTCGCAGTGTAAGCTGGTGTCTGGCTGAGGGATCTTGACATCTGATTGAGCTGTAATCTGTGCGATGTGTTGTCAACTCACACAGGTGGCATATTGTTGGCCGTGTACACGATGTCAATCTGGCCAATGACGCTGGATCGTTTATCTACCTGCCCCCCGGTACGCACACTGCTGCTTGCCGCACTCATCTGGCTCGTTGAAACGCTGTTTTCCGTGTGGACAGTGGCGTACAACTTCGTGCCCGGTGGAGAGTACACTCGTGAACACACCGGCTGGCTGATTGCAGCTGTTATGTTCATGCTCGGACTTGCCACGCTTTTGGGTAGTTTACACTTTTCACTTTTCTCCTTATCGTTATTCCGTTATAACACAGTACAATGAAACTTATATCACGCCATAATTCTGTGAGAAGATTCCGAGGTGCTTGGTTACTGGCTGGGATGATAACTCGCTGTTAAGAGACAAAATCCACGACTTACACGAGAACTACTGTAACGACTAACTCGACAAAACCCACAGCATGGCGAATTTTTTTGGCGATGTGATGATTAGGACATTTGACTCATGATTGAGAGCTCACAGGTTTGACTCTCGACCACATCACTTTGATGCAATTACTCCAGGCAAGCTGTTCACACACATACATAGGTAAAGGTAAAGGTAAACATGGATTTGTATAGCGCCTTGTCGTGAACACACCTCTAAGGCGCTCAGGTATGGCACGCATTCTCAAGGGATCTCACAGTTTTACCTCCACACCCCGCGTTCATCCAATAGCGGAATGAACCATACCTGCCTTTGCCTTCCCAGCCTAACCTGGTACTCATTTACCGACCCCGGAGGGATGGAAGGCTGAGTTGGCCTTGTCTGTTAAAAACCTCTCTGTCTGTTAAAAAATGCAGTTAAAAAGTGTCGTTTTGAGCTGGGATTTGAAGGCGGCTAGACTGCTAGATAACTGCACGTTACTCGGCAAAAGGCAACAAGTGGTTGGTAGCACCAGTGATCAGTGTTGTGACCTTGCTTGGGCAGCCAGGTGTCGTAGAGCCTGGGTGGATGTCTGAAAGGCCACATAGCATGTCAGAGAAGAGGTGCCATACGGGAAACCAGTGTCAGTGCTATTAGCATGCCTGCACAAAGTCCACATCTGTGTCACATCAGACATACATGGTGCCTCACTACAATGAAGCCTAGTGAGTGAATGAGTGGCTGGTTCATTTTATCCCACTCAACACCTGTTTGGTTCTTTCGGAGATTGAGTCTGTCTGGACAGTCAGTTGCACTAGTACTAACACAGAACAACCTTAGGTTGGGGGAAATGTGTACCAAAATCACAGAAAAACTGACTCTAAGACAAACTGACCATAGTTAATAAAGTGTCGTGCACAAAACCGAAACCAGCAGACTGTAGTTCATTTGAATGAAGAACTGCTCATGTGAATGTCTTTATGAGTGTCCCGTGATACACAGCACAGAGCAGTTCTGATAATTTTCACTCTTTTCTTCAAGATAATATTCATTGCTCAGCTATTAGCTAGTTGCCTAATTAATGTACAGCCCCTTCCGGCACACCGCCCTGCCGCAGACGACAACTCCCTGATCGGCTGCACAAGGCCACGATCTGACAGATGATTGGTCGCAGCCTATGCCCATTTCGTTGACAGCCTGTGCCCATTTTGATGCTCATTTGGGTGCATTCCTTTTATTGAATCAGATGTTTTGAAAACAATGTACCGTTCGGACAATACCACTCCGATTTATCTGATCAATGTGCTCTGGAAATTAGGGTTAGAATTTAGGTTAGACTTAGAGTTGCACTATTTTAGCATTTTTCACGGAGAATATAGAAATAGAGCACCTTATCTTCCGTGAATTTTATGGATGGTAACATCTTGCTAACAGAACGCAACCACACAATAAAAATTACATATTCTAGGAGTGCCCGTGCATAAATTAGGCAACTAGCTAGTTGCCTGTTGGGAAGGAGAGGGAAAAGGCTTTGTAGTAATTGACCATTTTGTTACTGTGGTATCCCTACTCAGCCAGTCATACAGAAGTAGGCAACTTCATATCTCATTCATTATGTTCTATACAATGTTGATGAATTCTGTGTCTTCTAGCACTGGTAAACATATAATCCGTTGGTCCGAAGGTTTGCGTGATGCACAAAGGTTTGATATTGATAACTCTGACCAGAGGGGAGAGTCAGATAACCATAATGTACGAGTTGAAGCGGTTATGCAGCATCTTCTAAGTACCAGTAGTCTTCACAATGTGCTGTGCTGAATGTGAGGTAATTGTTGCAGTAGACAGTGCGATCTTCCTCGCAGTCGGACAGTCAGTGCCTCTGTATCTGAGGACTTTATGGCGCTATACAAATATTGTTATTATTATAAACGTTGCCGCATGTTTTGAATGCAGGCCGATCAGCTCGTGAGCAGTCATATTCCGTATTCACTCAGCTTAGCGGCCGCGGCAAAATGCCCGATGGAAAAACTCACCTACGTAAGTGTTAATTTTTTGATGCTGTTGGTTGGGTTGGTTGCTGGAAACAAAATCTCATTTCAGCAACCCCAATGGTTTTGTTTGCAAGACTACGGAGACTGCCCAACTGTCTCTTTGCTTTTACTGATCACCTTCTACGGACTCGAGCTGTTTTTCGTTTTTCTCGGGCATGTCAGTTTTAACTTCGCACTGTGTGCTGGGTAATGGTAATGGTAAATGTGAATTTATATAGCGCATTTGTCATGAAGTTTCTGATGCGCTGAGCACACTAGTAGCTAGAGAAAAGCTGGGCTAAGCTGGCCTCTAGTCAGCTTTTAAGTGCACATTAAATCATAGCACATCATCGTCATCATCGTCATCAGTGAAGTCACTGTTGTCTGTTTTTTATATTTGTTTTTTAACATTTCACCTCACTTTCCACTTGTGGTCTGTGCCGAACAATTGCATGGTTGGACACATGCCCACACGTTCAGCCACAGATCCACATTGTGGAGTCGTGTCCACTGACTAAACTTTCTGATGACGGCCTTCTGCCACTACATTCTGCCAGTGCAGTTACGTGGCCGAGACTTGGCGATGAAAACGCTCTGGAAACAGACATTAACGTTGCCGACTCGTGTGTTACTCTTAATCTGGAATGAGCTCCTACAGTCACTGATCAGCACATTTTAAAAATAATGAAAATGAATAAATTGTGGTGACCATTGGTATCTGATTGGTCAGCCAGAAGTATGACAGTCTGTATTAACATTAATTAATTCATTAATTATATTATTGTGCATTAATTCAATTAACTTGTTTACCTCTGAGAAGGAGGAGGTTATGTTTTACCCGATGTTTGTTTGTTCTCATCCTTGTTTTTTAGTAACTTTACGTAAAAACTACTGATTGGATCTTTGTGAAAATTTTATCTGTGGACAAGAAAGAACCGATTAAACTTTGGAAGTCATGCACCTCTGAATCTGGCTCTAGGAATATTTTGAAGGATTCTTTGACATTTCAAGATAGGGCGTTTTTCCGCAACTTGGCTCATACCCTGGAGAAACTGCCGATCGAATCTCCACAAATATTTTATCGTAGATGCATCTTTGGACAATGAAGTCCCCACTGAATTTTAAGATGTCTGGATCGTGGACCGGGACTGGATTCACCTTGGTAGAGGTTTGTTTCTGTAACTTGTGTAATTTGTTGGAGATACTGATGCCGATGTGTTTTAGTCTCAATGTGGCTGTTGCATTTGCTCGTGTACAGTGTTGTTGCTGATTATCACTTCCGGGCTGTGCGGCTTGGTGTCTCGCTATCCAAAACAGAGTTTTGTTCATCCACCAAAGGTGTGTGATACTTCGATAAGAAACGAACTTTTTATGCATTGCTATATTTTGTGGATGATTTGATAATAAGAGCAACAACGGACTAATAATTAATAATAATAACAATAATAATCACAATAGTGGTAAATGTTTGGTGTGATAAATAGGGGAAAGCAGCGTGATACAGTTTACTAGCATTAGAATGAAACTGGGCAACTTGTAATGCTCGTTCTGGAACGATTTGCGGAAAGGATTTTGTGATCTGGTGTCGAAGGCTTGGTTTGTAAACTATTGTGTTGCAATGAATACCACGAATGCTGGTGCATCAGTACAACATTCACTGATCATGATCCGATGCAATGAATGCTAGGTTCACCCACACACCGACTTACTGCGCAGCAGTCTGGACACATCACTTCAGCTATTAAGTTAATAAGTCTAAAATGTTTTCGTGCTAGTTGGGCTTTGTAGCAGTGGTGAGTTTGTTTCTCTGCATTCAGGAATTTGTCAGTCCACCTTCAAAATATACATCCCTGTGCGGGACATTTATCTCGGTATGTGACAGCCACTTAGGTCAACTCAGCCTGGCCATCCCTTCGTGGGCAATGAGTACCAGCCAAAGGGCTATGATGCCTTGCAGCTGGGGAGTAAAAGCAGGTATGGTTCATGTGTGGGTGGCAGATAAAACAGTGTGATCACATTGTTACATACGGGCCATATCTGAGCACTCTGGTGATAAGGGCTTATAATAAAGTGCTATATAAATTCATCTGTTTACTGTTTTTATATCAGTCTGCTTGAGTGTTAAGAGATCTTTACCGAAATACATAAAGACTGCTAACAGACTCCGAATAAACTGTTTCAGTGTCTTAAAATGTACACAACTGGCATTGAGAACGTAACAAATATTGAACGAATGCTAAATTTGTTAAACAATTTAACAAGAGAGACTCATAAGTCTAGTAGGTGTCGGTACAACGTTCGCTGATCGTGATGCATTATAATGAATGCTAGGTTCACCCACGCGCTGACTTCACCGCAGCAATCTGGACGTATCACTTCGGCTACGACAATGTGGGTTGGCCGAGTCTGGAGCGGTCGGCTGAGCTTCTCCGAGACACTGAAGCCGACGTCATTACTCTGCTGGAAAGTGATGCGTCAAAGCCATTTCTCGGTAACAATGACTTGGCAATGTGGCTTGGTGAGCGACTGCAGATGTATGTCGACTATGGACCATCCACTCGTGACCACACTTGGGGGTAACTGTTTTGTGTTTGTGTGCTATTGTACCATTAGTGTTAACACATTAACTTTATGTTGCGGTGGCTTTGCAGGTTGCGGTGGCTTAGTGGTAGAACGCCCGACTGCGATGCAAGAGGACCCAGGTTCGAATCTCACCGCGGCCGGTCGTGTTTATCACGACAGTCACTGCGATATACAGCCTTGGGCACAGGTTGTGCACCCTTACTGCAGT
>Ga0049105_1000664_pt1 | contig 12814 bp, 6 predicted proteins | sample WorMetvaBAHAMAS1_FD_61260 | JGI IMG/M metagenome (GOLD analysis project Ga0049105, IMG submission 61260) | Worm MetaG Olavius vacuus BAHAMAS.1 | ecosystem: Host-associated > Annelida > Digestive system > Unclassified | place: Germany: Marburg | collected 2013-04-09
CCAACTGGTTTCCTTCAGTGCTTTGACACTGTTGGTTTGGTCATATGACCTGTAAAAATCGTCCCCGAAATGACCTATAATGTGTCGAGTGGGACGTTAAGCCTCTACACTACTACTCACTGCATTATGATAAAAGGATGTTTATAAGAATTGTTATATCAGAATTTCACTTGCAAAATATTCTTTGCACTAAAACATGCTGAATGAGCATTTGGCATGATTTTCTGTGCCTTACTGCTGTATTGTTCCCTTTTTACAGCGCATCCGCATTGTTCGCAGTGCAGACCGCTGTAATAGCTAGACCATTTCTGTCCATCCATCTGCCTGTCTGTCCGTCACATTCCGGTGTTTTGTCCAGATCGAATGAAGATACAATCGTGCGGTTTTCGGCATCAGGTAGGACAATCCTAGTTTCTGGAGAGGTAAAGTTAATCCGGATATTCGCAGGTGATCAGTGAGGCACTCCCATGTCGCTAGCGAAAAGTTGATCAATAATCGGCCATAGCTTAGAAACGGTGCAGATAGGAGGTAAGTTAGTACATACATAGACACATACAGTATATTGTAAGTGGCAATTTGCTGAAATGGTTTTTAGGATCAGAGGTCAAAGGGTCAAGGTCGTGTGTGAATGCTATAACAAACGAGGCATATATTTTGGCAGTGTGATGTCGATGCTTGCTGCTTTTCACTCTCTCAGTTTTGTGTACTTTCTCTTGATTCGTAGGAGTTTAGTTTTCAATACCAGCAGAACAGGCTGCCTAAAGTGATTTGTCTCTGAAACGGTCCATCTTGTGTCAAATGAGATGTAAAACTCTACTTACTGACTCACAGTAATTTTGTGGCTGTGATACATCATCATCATCATGTTGCATAGCCAGCGAGGGCCATTGCATCACTCCTGTGCCATGACCACGAAGAATGGCTGATCTCCATAGCGTCGAGGGAATGTTGCCGGTGTCGTTGCAAACCTGATCGACCCATCTGTTGTTTGGTCGACCAGGACGGCGCTGCCAGTCCCGACCAGGCAGGCGACCAAGTGACAGGTCGACGTTGGCACGGAGAGCCTGGTGGGCTGGGACCTCCTCACTCAGTCTGGCAATATGCCAAAGATTGCGATGCGACGGCTAGCAATTTGCTCGCCAACTGACGCGAGACCGGTATGTGATGAGACAGTCGCATTGCTGATGTGGTCGATCCAGCAGATACCTGAGATCTGTCGCTGGCAGTGAAAGGTGTGCCTCACTGATCCCTTGTGAATATCCGGATTAACTTTACCCTGTGAAAGGCTTTCAGAGTCCTCAGGTCAGCAGCCAGTAGTGTCCATGTCTCCGCCACGTACAGAAGGACTGACATGACCAGCGCCTGGTAAAGACAGACCTTCGTAGCAGTTGTTAAACATTTATCTTTCCAGATCTAGTTACAGTTAACTTATAATCGCTTCATTCTGTTGCATTGCCAGTATAGGGATGAGCATGTATAGTTTGTGAATGTTTTGTACAGCAGAGTAATGGCACCACGGACTCATTTGCAACACCGCTGCCTGTGAAGCCACGGCCGACACCCATTGGTCAGAGTACTCCGTCTGCTGCGTCCGGCGGCAGATTTGGATTGCTGCGACGCGAACATGCTTCCACGCAATCGTTGGTCGTCGGCAGAGCACATAAACTGGTGAGTAATGTTTTCGTTGCAATTTGGAGTTGGAACAGTTTTCTACTCTCTGCGTTCAGAACACTTGCAATTCGAGCACGATGCCATCTGATCGGATTCAGCGCATGTTGTTATTCCTGTTGAGGTTTTTCTGAAGTATGGGTCGCTCGTGGCACAACATGCAGCTATATTTATAGATAAATAGGTGGTGGGATGCACAATTACTTTTTTAACGTTGCAAAACAGGTGCATACATGACCAAGAGACAGCATCACTTGCCTGTATGAACTAAAGTATTGCATCTGATGAGATGCTGACTGTTAATCAGCACATCGGTTTTGGTAGCAGTTCGTACTCTGTGAGTTCTGCATAGTGGTGCTGCCAAAAGACCGACATTCTTTTTCATACGGATATAAAATCATATGTGGTTGACTTGACATATATTTATTTTGGTGTTTTTACAGTGTGAGGCTAAACGTTTGATGTTGCAGGAACTGGATTCACCAATGATGCGGTCACCGTCGACAGTGTTGTGTAACGACCGACAGTCGCAGATAGTGTCATAGCAGCCAGTCAACATGCTTTTGCCGATGCACATGAGCACCTAGTGAACGGACTCGTTGTGATTACCTCTGTGCATTAACGTTACTGTGTGAACCAGTCACAATACTAGCTAGAAACCGTATGCTTTAAAGACCTCGTCAGTAAGTAAGTAAGTAAGTAAGTAAGAATATTTATATAGCGCAGAAAAACATGCGTCACACTGCGCTGTGATTTCTCAAATCCCAAATAAATGGTTTTTCAGATATCGCCTAAACTGTAAGGTGTCATTCACTGTAATTCACATTTTCCAAAGTGTTTAATGTACTCTTTTCTTCAGAACTTTCGGTCGCGGGAAAGCGTACAACGGAAATATAGAGTTCTTGGTACTTGGTACTTCTTGGTGTACTTTTGGCAATAGAGTACTTCCAAAAGTACGATATTCTAATTTGGCACGTGTAAAGCTGTCCTGAACACTTTTTATAAAAGTTGTTAGAATTAACATTTTCTGTATACAGCATGTGGCGAATGTTATCATCCTCCCAGTTATCCAGTTTGTATGCTTTGGAAAATAGTGGTTGTGAATTATGCCTTGGAATATGGATCAGAGTTAGGATTTGCAGTTGCAGTTAAATTGATATTGGAGTTCTTGTTATTTATGTCTACTTATAATATCTTTATCGACCGTTATTATTTGGAGTGATGCTATCACAAAAGCATGGCAGGGGCATTTGATACAGTCATGATGTCAGTTGGAGATGTCAATGTAATGATTTAATACGGAGAGCCGAGTCAACTCTGTGATCGTTTAAGTTATTTCGCTTCAGCACTTAATTATTAAAATCATACGCGTAGATTACAGCTTGTACTCAAGAAGTAGTTCTGTCGAGAGTTGCATATTTTATTCTACAAGTCGATATCGATTGCCCAGATGTTTTGACTGTACAGCAGGTTCGTATATGTGTGTGTGTGTGTATAGTGTGCTGTGTAATTAACTTGTGCTGTTTAATGATGCGCTGGTTTTCCACTGATCTCAGCTGTATTTGTGTGCGTGCATGCGTTGTGTTGTATAGTTTCGTGTCTTCTGTCGATGGCTGTGGTGCGTCATGAGTTCCTGATGATTTTATGTAATTCTTAGTTTATTTTCATTTTAATATTATCAGCTGATAATGTGTTTGGTGGGACGTTAAACCTTGCTCTATCTGTCTCTCTGTCAGCTGAGAAAAATGATGAGTGAATGATTTGCTGTACAAAGCTGGTTCATTGTGGGTGTTTTTAAACTTTGTTAGTTTTGAAATCGCTTGTCGATTATGGTTTGGCATATGGTTTGGCATGTGTTTCTGTGTTCCTTACGAAGACTGGAGTTGGCTGTAGCAAACTGTGGACAGCTGATTGGCTGTCACATGTCTCCCGATGTGCAAATTGAAATATCTGTTAGTGTTTAACTTGGTGAATTTGTAAAGTCTTAAGTGCGGCATTAAGAAAAGTAAGAAGTGGTAAATGACACTTATTCAGCTATGTGACATAGCAAGGATTCCACCAGCTATTATACGACAGAGGCATTCTGTTTTTGGCTCTTCCAACAGAGAGAGCGTGTGTGGGTATTTTTACCATTATTGAGGTCAAAAGGTCATCACGAGATCAAATATGGTCAGAAATCTGTTTGTGAACAGTATGTGTTGAAAACAGGTCGTGGGAATTTATTTCAAATTTACAACTTCAGTGCAGTTGGGGGCAAAGGTGAACTGATTACATTTTGAGGTCAGAGGTCAACGACTAAATGCACTCTTCCATTGGAGACATGTGGATAGTAAGCCACAGTCTTCAACACCATACTGTTGACGTTACTTTTTTACACTGATAACCAATTACCATGTACTCCTTGGGAATAGATGCAAAATATATTAGTACTCTATGTAAATTTTGGTATTTGCGTATTTTTGTAGTATGTGTGGAATTTCACGTAACATCTTAGTCAAACTGACTATATTGCATCATCTACCATTTCAGTGTCTACAATACAGATAGTAAAGTAGTATACATTGCTGATTGTCATAATAACAAGTACATTAATTTACACTGTCCAAGCAATGCATATTTGGATAGACTAATGTCTGCAATTTGCCTCAGTTAACAATAGATGGATAAGTCTCGTTTGCATAACAGTAACAAGTAGTTAAATATAAGCTTAATGAATTTTATTATTAAATAATATAAATAGATTGCATTGCAACAGTATTTAAAATACTACATTATAAACAGTATTTATATAGTTGGACCAAATACTTTCTGTTGCAGATTCAATATTTATGTACAAATGCTATTTAAATACACCGAACGCGTCAGACACAAACTGTCAGACAGCAGTCACTGCAGTGAAGCACGCAAACGGTGAATAGTGCAGTAAACGTGTCTTAAAATTCCAGGGATGGGTCCATCACTAGGCAAGGACTGAAACTTTAACACAAGGGAAGAGATGGGACATGAGCTTGAACCTCAGGAACTGTCGGCGCCAGTTAAATAGTTCTGGGGCCAAACTATAGGCTAAATGAAATGAGATACGCTACCAGCATGTATTTCACTGCTGAATTTGACTATGCGGTTTTCCTATTATAGCGATAGGATGCCAATTACTATTAATCACTAATATGAAGTCGTATGCGGGCTTTCGCTTTGTACCGATCCCGATGACCTTGAATAATCTTGAACGGTGTAACAGCCCTTATTTTGCGTTTTCACCGAATTCGATAGCTTTGCTGGCCGATTATGTCACAGTTGTTAAAGACAGACCTATAATATCAGTAAAATATTGTCTCCCAGTTCCAGTCTTACACTTTCGGCCAAAACTAATGTACGCTGCAGCGCGGTCCTTCTGCGATAGCTGAGCATCGTGTTATATTAATTTCGTTCTATTTTCGCGAGTGCTGAGGTCGCCAGCAAGTTACGTGCATTGCAAGGCAAGGACTGAAACTTTAACACAAGGGCAGAGATGGGACATGAGCAACCTCAGGCAGTGTCGGCACCAGTTAAATAGTTCTAAAGCTTGGGGGCCAACCCTGCCCTTTCCCCACCCCTCCCCTCCCCCTCCTCACCCAATATCATTCAGTCGGGTGTTCCTCCCCTCCCCTCCCTTAGAAGTAGGCCCCTAAATCCAGCTAGGATGTCTGAGGGAGCGCTGTAATCTTACCAAGTGGGGTCTGGGGCCCCAGCCGACAAACCATTTGGTGCATTTTAGCCTTAAAATCTGACATCTGGTGGCAACAATATTAATAATTTTCCCGAGAATCAACTGACTGAATTTATTCACGACTTCTATTGTAAAACGTTTATTTTGACGGGCCAGACCTCTGGCTGGGGGGGAGATTTTATTCAGGGGGGCAGCCTCCCCCCCACTTGTGCCGGCGCTGACCTCTGGTCCAGAAGTATATTTTGCAGTCGTGGAGCACAAGATGTGCTTTTAACATTTCACAACGGGTTTGTCTGCGTAATTATACTTGTGTTATTCTGTCACAATATGGTTATTTTGTTTCAGTACACTACTGAATTTTCACCAGCAGGGACGGAAGGGTGCCTAACAAGGAATCATCGCACAGCTTCCACGCCTATGTAGTGTTGATATCTGGACACATATTTATACCCTACGCGAATCAGTCCGTATAAATATAGGCCTAACACGTAAGTGCTGTCGTGAGAGCGGCATGTGCCGTAGGAGACATTGTTAGAAGTCGTCGAATACGGCCGCGTTCAAGCCCTTGGCAGCTGCCTTGTCGGTAGCCGGGCGGCCATTGATCGTCGGACCCTTGTTCTCAGCTGACGATAACGTGAGTTTCTCTTGCAGTTCGGCAAGTGACGGCTCACCTTCTGCTTCCTACACACGGCCATATGCAATATGTATTCGTTTGGTGTTTGAATTTAACGCCATGAATTACGATTTTGTAATAAGAAACGATGATTAGGCCTAATTAAGGCCGCACTGCGATTGGCGATTAATGGTTTGAGATCTCGACCTTGACATTTGACCCTTCGACTTCTACATTTGAATTTGAAGTTCGCATGGCTGCCTGTTAGCTGCAGTAGCACGGTCGACTGATTCTTGACCTTGAGCTAGGCTAGCTTTGACCTTTTCAACTGTAAGTTCTTGGTGTGTATCATTTGTTTATCGGTTATGGCGTATTTAGTGTCTGGGTTTTATGAGGCCTGGTACTGTAACAGTTAGCTTGCTTTGAAATAATTTAATACAAGTTACCTTCATGTCTGTGTTTCACCTTGTTTGGCAAATTGCTTTCGATTTTGGCTCAGAATAGAAAATGCTTTTACACACGTTTCAGATTTTTGCCTCCTTCATCGAAGAATCCTTGGCAGAGGCAATATGTTTTTAGGTCGTCGTCCGTCCGACCGTTGTCCGTTAACGCCTATTTCGCGTGACACGATATCTCCACACTTGGATGGATTTTAATGAAACTTGGCACAAATATTCATCATGTGAATGGGCATTGCCGAAAAGATTTTCAAGGTCAGAGGTCAAAGGTCATGTCATTACCAGATCGAATGCTATAATGGCAGAGGCATGCATTCCGACGGTGTGGCGTCAAGGCCCACTTGTTACTCGTAATTTCAGTTACGGTTATAAACAATACTGAGCATGAAAACCGCAGTACTAGAAAGTGCCTGGAAATGCTGTACGAAGGACAAAAACAGCGCACTGACCTCAGCGTCAAGGTCGTACCACTTTTGCCAGTTCTGCTCTGGATATTCGTGGAAGTTGCGCGCGTCGCCAACGTGTCGAACTCGCGGTACTATCGGCGGCTGCAGCAGTAACCAACCAACACATCGGCTAACGTGCACTGCATATACAGTGTAGTTCAGACATCGGCCCGCTTTCACACAGCAAGTAGGCCTACGCGCACTAGCAAACAGTGGCGCAACCAAGCAAGTGGAAAAAAGAAGGGCTATCGGTGTACACTCATGAATATAGCCAGGCCAGCCCTACGTTCTGTAGTACTCCATTTTCGGGTTCTTCATCTTCAGCATGTAGGCCTAAGGGGGAGCGATCGCCCCTCTCTACCCTCTAGGTCCGTCACTGTAGGCAAGGGACAGACAGACAGGAAGCAATCCGTAATGTGGGAGTGGGGTGGGAAGGCTGCATGATAGACCTAATATCATTACAGTTATTTTCAATTACAGTACTCGACAGTGACCGACAAAGTTTATAAAACTCGACCGACCTCAAGTTTGCGGCTGTAGACGTCATCCCAGTTGATTTTCCGAAACCAGCGATGGAACTTCACGTCTGATGAGCCATTCTGTAAACATTAAAGACATCACTTGAATGAACTACAGAAAATTGAGAGGACAGACTTGGCACTTCTTTCTCATTTAGTCTCTCGCAGTCTCGCCGTCCCTAGACGTTTGACTGGGTATGAAGTACAGGCACCATAAGGCCGCTCAACTCCATGGCTTCACTGTGTTATTACAATAATTCAATCACAGGTCAAGGCGGTGTCGTTTCTTATAATATGAGTGACAGGCTCTGCGCTGGATCGCGCGCGCCGCCACGGGTACTGCCCGGCAAACCTGCCGACGTTCGACGAGCTATGTAACATCGCCGACGACGAACTGTTCGACAAAGCTAGGCGACTGTCCAACCATGTCCTCTATACACTCATACCTCCACGGTCCTCTGCATCACAGAGATACAACCTCAGACATCGCACACACTCTTACAGCTGCCCTCACTCACCACATTCAGACTCCAACTTCATCATACGAATGCTGTATAAAGACAAATATTAAGCGCATGACTCTTGAGCTAATGCAACGTGTATGACTGTTGTTAATTGCTGGCTTGCGTTCTGACAAGCTACTAATAAACGAAGATTGATTGATTGATTGAGGCTTTAGGACCGGACGGAAATCTGTCAAGGACTCGCATCAGTCGCATGTGATGACAATGCGAATAGTGGCAGTGTCACAGCACACAGCAGCGAAACATTGTTTAGACTTAGTCCAGTCGTTTCGTTATACGCGTGATGTGGCCAAACGTTTGCATTGAAAACGCCGTTTCCGTATGTTCGACAGAACCTCAGTGTACCGGATTATAGGTCATGTAGGTCACGAATCACTTGTTCATTGGGTCACTGCGCCATTCACGTGGGTCACTGCTGTCAGCTCTGACCCCAAAGCGATAATGACAACTGGATGAAGATAGGATACATGCTAAAACATAACTTCATTTTTTTCTCAACACTGACCCTAGCCCACCCACTAAGTTTGATTTTATTCAATTCCCATGCACATACACACAGAACTGCGTAATTATAATGTACAAACTGACCTTCATGTTCCCTAACCGCCTCGTTCGATCGTGAACCAACAGTTTCCTGATGAGATCTCTGACAACGCATCAACGCATGTTCATGTCAACGTCAACGTTTTCAACGGTGTAATAACGACACGAAATAGCTAACAACAAAATGCTGCAGTAAAAGCCGACATACTAAATATATACTTTGACGTAATAAGCCGCTGTAAATTATCAATGCAAATCACAAGTAAGCCGCGGCGCCACTTCGTCGAAATGCATGCCTCCGCCGTTATAAAATTCACACACTGGTACAATATGACCTTTAATCCCATGACCTTGGAAATCTTTCCAGCAATGTCCACTCATATGACGAATACCTGTGCGCCAAGTTTCACTAAAATCTCTCCACTATTAAGTACGGATGGCGACAGGCTAAATAGGTGTTAACAGACGGACAGACAGACGCACGACTCTAAAAATCTAAAAAGCCAGCTAAAGCCAGGGATTCCTATATAGCGCGTGTTGCAGGGAAACGTGACTAGCCACGCTTTACAATCATCGGAAGTGGCGGTTGATTGGCAAGAGTCAATGGTGCTGCAGCGCTAATGCGGTCATCCATTGCACGCGCTAACATACAATCGGACCCGCGACCGCGACAGCAGCTAGCGAACACACCACCGCGCAATCAACCACACCAGGCCTTCACAACATAAGCATTCACCAGATTGCGCCATTGCGCCACCAGAGCGGACATCCGATTGCATACTCATTTATCTACCCCGAAAGGATGACAGGCTGAGTTGGCCTAGTTGGCTGACCTGTAGCGGACGGTTATTTACCCATATAACTGATGGGCACTCGTCAGATGCAGGTCGAGCGCAGGACAGGGAAAGTTCGCCGGCCAAAGACCGACGTTCTACCACAGTGCCACGCCACCAAGTATCTACTAACGCATAACCGGAAAACATAATGTCTGTCGTCGTCTACTGCTGGCGGCGGAGGCATTATAATGATGAGTATTGTGGAGACGGTGTAACGCGTCATAACAAAAGTAATGGTTTGTTTTGTCCTAATGTAAACTAATTACTGTGTTGTAGTGAGCCAATTTACGGAGCGCGACACCGCGAAAATCTGCTTCTGTAATTCCAGCTGTCACTGTTTTATGCTTCCGTCAACACTGCGCGGCGGAGGCATCGTGTGTTTCGGTCATTTGTCCGGCTGTCCGTCCGTCCGTCCGTTAACACTTATTTTGTGTGCCGCGATATCTCTCTACTGAGTAGAATGAGTAGAGGCGATCTGAACGAAACTTGCCATAAATACTACATGCATTGCTAAAAAGGTTTTCATGGTCAGGTCAAAGGTCAGGTCAGAGGTCATGACCGGACGAAATAACCTATAATGGCGGAGGCATTCATTTCGACGCTGCGGCATCGGGGCTCACTCGTTTATTTCTGCGTATAAAGTGTTATAAATCCAAGTCTAAACTAAACACAAGCGAAGTGAACGTACTTTGCAACAGGGTCGGTGTATTTCGGCCACGTAATCTTTCCGTCGAGTATCCTGTCGTAGATCTTGAACGGATCGTCGTCGAAATACGGCGGATAACTGTGCAAAACAACTGTGCGTTGTAAATATTACTGAACGTAATCAACATTGTATACCATCTCTATACGTTCAGTTTAGAGGCGCGCCATTCCGGTAGGGGCAAAAGGCCAGATATGCCACGTCAAGTTGCCTCAACACTTGCCAAGCATACCTTTGTTCCTAAGTGGCCTAAATGGCTCCGCGGCTGCATCACTTAGTATACTTGTTTAAAAATAGAATTTAAGTAAATTCTCAATTACAGTAATACTATTATTATTAGTAGTAGTATAGTACATGTACACACTGAACCATAAAAACGTGACATTTTATTTTTGACTATAGGCCTAACTTTGGCTAATCGTAGACGATTTTTATAATTTTTAGATCATTTTAACCGTGAAGAAATTCTACATGCGACTTAAATAAAATTTATCACATCACCCGATTTATGTGCGCACCTTACCGTATGGTGCGAACTGAACCAATCTGTTGTGAACCACGCCATCGACAAGTGCAGGCGTCGTCTGTCAGCCTGTGTCGACGCTGAAGGCGGACATTTTGAACATTACGTATGATTGCTACTCTCAAAATAACAATTTTAAAATGCAAACGCTGTAAATTTGATAATTGGAGATGACTTTCTGTTCTCTTTTGCTGTGAACGTGAATGAACAAAGAATAATAGCGTTTTTAACTGAAAAGTGTTGTTATTTAAATTTACGAACTTATACGAAGAATGGTGCGCACACAATTAATGTGATGTGGTAAATTTTACTACAATCGCATGTAGAATTTCTTCACGATTAAAATGATATAAAAACTATAAAAATCGGTTAAGATTAGCCAAAGTTATAGTCAAAAATATAATGTCACGTTTTTTATGGTTCACTGTGCAGTAGTAGTCAAGTCAGGTCGGGTAATCATTATAAAGCTGGTTTTATAATCAATGATGTCACCACCAACTTCATCCATTATTGTTATTATTATTTTATTTGCTTGTATCACCAGTAGTGTTAATGCTTCTCTTGTGTTTTCTTTTGATGTCTTCTTTGGTGTACCGTTTTTGCTTTTATGTGGACTGAAAAAGTTGGAAGACCCCACGAACCTGAGAACGGCGCCGTCTTACTCCCAGACTACCGCGGGATGGACCGTCGGCCATTGTGGCCGCCCATCTGTCTGTTGAGATGGATGTATACGCACTGCTAACGACGTTACCGTAGGCGGCGGACAACTGTCCGTCGAGAAACTGCCGGCGTCCGACCCGACACGTCATCACTCACCGCTGAAGCCGACGCTGTGACTAACGGCTCGCACGTGTTCTCCGTCAGACAGCTTCGAATGACTGCGCATAGGCGTAGCAAGGGTGTGCAGGGGGCGCAGCTGCACCCCAGGGTGAGAATACCCAGCAATGTGGCTACGTGTGCATGGGAGCCCGCAGGATTTTTCCAGGGGTGGGCAATGAGCGGATCTGAAGGACGAAGTCCCTCAGTGGGGTCCAGACTTTTTCTCAAAATAGTAATTAAGTAAGTAAGTAAGAATATTTATATAGCGCAGAGATTCATGCGTCACACTGCGCTGTGATTTCTCAAATCCCAAATAAATTATTTGTTCAGATATCGCCTAAACTGTGCATAGTGCATAAATACTTCGTCTAGTGGGACTGTTGACAATATTTGCAGCAGAAAAAGCAGTTTACACCATTTCCAGGGGGCAAGTGCCCCCCCCCCCTTGCCCATGCCTGCGGGCGCCCATGTCGGTGTGTGGGCTTAACATCGTGCTGTGACAGGCAATATGCATAAAAATGTACCAAAATGGTAGCTCATATTAATATTCTAGTATTTTCGGTTAACGCCACAACGGCGCCGGATAGGTCTTTACGGTATTCATCACTGTGCGAATTTCAGCCGCCGCCGGAACGTTTTCAGTGAGAACTGAGAAGCTATTGTCGCCAGCAGATGGCAGACTCTTCCACACTATGTGGGCCTGGCCCGGCCGGTAGAATGCAAAACTTCGCCGTCTGATTAATGTCCGTACTCTTGGCACGTGGATACGTTCAGTTAATTACTTACTAATTAAATGTTTATCGCGCAGTGAGGCTTCATTTGTTGCAACTACAGACGATGTTGGGCGAACGCCAGATGAGTTAATTCTCACGCAGAACCGCCGCTGACACGCCAGTAAGTATGTGAATTAGTGAATGCGTGACTGAGAATGTCAGCAAGTGTTTATGTAAGTAACTCAGTAAATAAGTAAATGCGTAAGTGAGAGAACGTGCGAACAGGTCACTGGTTTACATACTTAACAGCACTCACAACTACGTACTTTCTTATTATTAGGCGTAGGCGTAGCAAGGGGGTGCACTGGGTGCGCGTACACCCCCAGGGTGAGAATTCAAAAATGGGGGCTTAATTTAGAGGGGTTAGTTACAGTTCACCCCCAGCGAGAGCGAGAAGTCAAATTTCTAGGAAATCTTACTGGGCGGGGAATTGATTGATTGAGCAAGGTTTAACGTCCCACTAAACACATTATAGGTCATATCGGGGACGATTTTTACTGGTCATATGACCAAACCAACAGTGTCAAAGCACTGAAGGAAACTAGTTGGTCTTTCAGATAAGGCATGAATCCCACCAGGACCACTCCACCATGTTACAATAATACAACTCTAGGCAACCGCCTCTATGCATGGCGTAAGGGTCCCAATGTGACAAACCCAATCTGCTGGACCTGTAAGAACTGC
>Ga0049105_1000665_pt1 | contig 12809 bp, 9 predicted proteins | sample WorMetvaBAHAMAS1_FD_61260 | JGI IMG/M metagenome (GOLD analysis project Ga0049105, IMG submission 61260) | Worm MetaG Olavius vacuus BAHAMAS.1 | ecosystem: Host-associated > Annelida > Digestive system > Unclassified | place: Germany: Marburg | collected 2013-04-09
AAGTGAGAAAATGGCTAATAAGTGGTGAAATTAACTACAATGTTTGTAGAATTTGCTCCCTAACCCTCCTCCCCCCGGAAGTACTCATCCCGACTCCGATCACGCTGAGTGTCACTATACACGAGTGTGACAGACGGACGGACAGAATTCTCATCGCTAGACCGCGTCTGCATTACATGCAGCGCGGTAAAAATTGTAATATTTTCTACCATTTTTCGCAAAAAAATACGCGAAATTCCCTATTCCTGCAATATAGAACTCTAGTCGGCAATAACTCCAGTTCTGTAGAAGATAGAACCATGCAGTTTGCATATAGCAGGGGGCTTTTTGACATGGCAGATCGAATGGTGTGACTGCCATCTTTGTCACGTAACCGATTCGGCATAAAACAACACCTCGACGGAGTGTAATTCCGGAAGCATACAAGCTAGAACAGTTGATAATGAATGGGCCAGAAAATGTGTTTTGGCATCAGCTGCATCAATTTTGTGGTATGAATGGAAAATTTTGATATTTTCCACCATTTTGCGCAAAAATACGTGAAATTCCCTATTTCCGCAATGTAAAACTTCAATCTGCAATAACTCCAGTTATATAGAAGATAGAGCCATGGAGTTAGCGTATAGCAGGGGCTTTTTGGCAAATGGCGGATCCGATAGTGTGATCGCACCGCCATATTTATCACGAGGCTAGAAGTGACGACGCTTAACAAGTCGTCATAAATGAGCACTTTATAGAGGATCCTGGACAGTCTCACCCTGCCAGACATCTGCTCCCCTGATAATTGCGTCGAACAGTTTCCTTACGAGAGTCCCCCTTTTCCGCACATCCACTGCTTTCACGAACATGTCTGTTTTTGCATGTAACCCTATCATTTAAACTTACCTGAATCTTAGTCTTACCTAACCCTAACTGTAAGTCAGACCCTACCTAAACTTAGCCCTGGCGCAAACTTATCAGTCGTGGGATTGAGGGAATGTATTTGTAGTGGACCTATTAAAGTTTGATTTGCAAGCAATGAAGGTGGTGTTGTGTAATGTGTTTTAGGACCGGTTTGAAGACTTGCAGATTTTGTGTCGAACTCCGCCGCTACCTGATGCTGTTTGTCGCTTTGAGGCGTGTGATGGTCACTTTAAACGCCAGATTTATCTCAGTGATATTGACTTCAAGGTTCTGCAGTCTTCGTTGTTTGCCTGCAATGCTCCTTTGCACGTCGGTAGCATTTAGCAAAGTCATAAGACTGACAACGTAGGTTAACTGAAGCCATCATAATAACCGACAATTCTACTCACTTCATTAGATTTGCTGTGGAAATCTGTGACTTATTACAAAATTGATTTCATTTGTGTAATATTATAATGAAGTGTAGTATTTGCCAAAAGAAAATATGGAATAAATTGTTTGTTTTGACCTTGTATGGCCGACACATCTGATGTCACATTTGTAACTTTTGATTAATAATGTTTGCGTGCAGTTTAGAAAGTGTCTAAAATGCAAAATGCAAGCAGCAAGTAGTATCTGAGCTGAAGCTGACACAGTGCGTTGATGTGTGGTTATCAGGGTTTTGTTTCTGTTCATTGTCAAGAGAAATGCATCGTAGAATACCATCGAGATTGTTGGAGTCAGCAAAAGTCCACCGTGCTTGACGTTCGCTTAGACAAGGTACGATGTCGATTTTGCCATTACATGATATAATCTGATAGAAGATGCCTGCGCCGGAAGAGCATCCGGCATTTATAAATACTATCTAGCAATCTACAGAGATTTGAACGAGACCTTGATTTCAGTTAACCATGTTAAAGTGGTAATGAATGTGACTGATTATTAAAGATAATATTTTCATTTAATCTTTAGCTGTTATTTTGTATTTTCAGTGACTTGAATATTAAGTGCCTTTCATTATGTAGTGGATGGCATGCAGTACTGTGTTATGTGTATGATTGTGCTTAGGATGTTCTGAATACTGACTGTCTGACTCCTGACTGTACTGGCAGGATATGCAGACTTCGAATCCATGGCCCGGATGGTGGAATTTTAAAAGAAGTAAGCAGAATTACATGTTGCGTGTACTGTTTCTTCATCCTGAACACCCGCTAGTGCTATTGCATAAATGTGCTGCATGTAGTACCTTGAGATTAGTGTTAATTTGTGAAAGTAGACATGATGTTCACCTTCTTATGAGTCTCTGATATAATTGATGTTTTAAATTCCTGAAGTCTGGCATTCAGAGTCATAATAGCTTGTGCTATTGTTTGTTATATACAGTATGTATGTTGTATTGTGTAGTTGCCTGCTGATGCTCAGGAGCATGAGACAAAGTCACGCAGACCTAAACAGAAGGCTGCAAAGTATGTCATTCTGACTTTCATTGTTTGTTGTCTGTAGTCGTGCCTCAGATGTAGCTCAAGTGCTTAAGTGAGTTAGTTGACTGTAAGCTTATTTGTAGACTAATAGAACTTAAAATCTACAACAGAGATTCTTACCATGATATATCCGTATATCAAGACTTAAGCCACTTCCAAGCCAGGTTGATTGAATGGTGATGTTTGTAGTACAGGGTGATGGGGACATTGTGGTCAGTCAGTGTATGGTCTGAACAGGGAAAAGATCAAGAACTTTGATCTCGTTTACTGTCTATGCTTTTTCAGCTTATTCACCTTTTTCCGCAGCTGAGATTCTGTCACTGATTTATGTGATGAGGATTGTACTCCGTACTCTGTACTGTCGGGGGTGACTGTAGAAGCAGAGGCTGGTGTGACAATTTATGGTCAGTGCTGAGGCCAGGTCAGATCACCCCATTGCACAGCCCCCTTAATGTATGTGTTCGTATGGGTGATATGCTGCAGCCGTTGCTATACTAACAGTGCGTGTAAGTCTGTTGGGAGATCCTGGGGCTGTATATTTACAGTGCACAGCCTGGTGGCCAGTTTCTTCTAATTTTCTTGAGGTCACAGCAGGTTCTGGTGCTACAGTGACTGGTGCAGTGCATATGGCCTAACACTGTCTGTTATCTGACTACCCGTACTCATCTCAGGCACTTTTATTCCTGAGTGTAAAGGCCTGTCACAGTTTAATGAGGACACAGGCAAACCCTCTGTGCCTGTCTGAGAATTTAATCTCAACATGCCCACGATCGTAATTGAGCTGAATAATCCCCTTCCAGGTCTGGATTTGAACCCAGGCGAGTGAGAGCCATCAGCTCAGCAGGCACTGTGGCCTATTAACAGTGGTTTAACTCACTGAGCCGCTGAGCACAGGCATTATGAGGATTGTTGTTGCTTATTAGTGAGAGCCATAAGCTCAGCAGGCACTGTGGCCTATTAACAGTGGTTTAACTCACTGAGCCGCTGAGCACAGGCATTATGAGGATTGTTGTTGCTTATTAGTGATGTATCTTCTGTGTGTCTGAAGAGCACACCAAACAGCAGCGTCAAAGTCCGCGGTGAAGAAAGAGAAGAACATGAAGGACAAGATGAGAACTGGAGAGACTGGCAGTCAGGGTAGTGGTGATGTAGATGATCATGGCAAGTCAGCAGTTGATGCTAGTAAGAATGACAAGTCACACGTGATCTCGTCGGAACAAAGTGAGTTACAGGATATACTAACAAGCTAGTGGGCATCACTTTAGCTTTATGGGATGCATGGTGCATTACTAAGGAACAGAATGTGTTTTTAAGAGGACTTTTAACATTACTGTTGCAAAATGCCCTCTGGTAGTGTTGGACGTTTTGTATTAATAATCTTCCTTGTGCCACAGAAATGACTCCTGTAGGTCTCGACAATAGTCGCACTTAGTTGTCCAGCACTACTGTCTTAACCACATCAGCTGTTACTACTGATTCATTGTGTTTGTAAGCCATGCCCAGTCTGACAGAAACACAGACACTTTGTAATTCATTGTTTATTAGTAACAGTATGAACTTTGAGCATCAAACAGACAGTGAGGGTGTTGGCATGATAGCTCATGTGTTATCACTGGACTTCTTCTGTAGCACTGGAGCATTTGTGGACTGGTGGAATGCAATGTGGTTTTAGTAATTGCTGTCTTTTAGTGTGTTGAGCAATTAGCTGGTTGCCTAATATATGGACAGCCTTTCCGGCACACCTCCTCACTGCGACCAACACTCATTTCGTTGACAGCCTGCACCCATTTCGATGCTCGTTTGGGTGCGTTCTTTTATTGAACCGGATGTTTTGAAAACAATGTACTGTTCGACAATACCGCTCAGATTTATCTGATCAACCTGCAATGGAAATTAGGGTTAGGATTTAAGTTATGACTCAGGGTTGCACTATTTTAGCATTTTTCACAGAGAATAAGGACGGTAACATCTTGAAACAGAACGCACCCACATCATCATCATCATCATCATCATCCACGAATTTTATCGTGACGCAAGTCTTGAAACAAAACTTCAGGGCCGCTAAAGGGCCACATACATATTCTATGAATGCCCGTGCATAAATTAGGCAACTAGCTAATATGTAATAGTTACATGTATGTGAGATGTGAGGGCTAGCGTGTACTGCAGTAGTGAAGAGGCTCTAGGCCGCTGACATCAATAAGCTGTGTTTGGTGAACAGCGAACGTGCAAGTTAAATGCTTTCTTTCTCTTCTTCTCTGATTTGCTTTCTGCTGTTTGTTGTATTGTTTCACTGCTATACAGCCATTATATTACGGTTGTTTGCTTTCATTAACTGAGCTGGAACACTGATTCAGCAAACTTTGTAAAGAAATAAATAAAAAAAATGTCGTTATTCATTATATGTTGAAAACAGATTCATCTGCTCCACATAGTCCAGTTCCACTGTTGCCAACAGATGGTGGCAACTTTGTGGCACTGCAGAAGAAAAGTTTGGTTGAAGAGGCTAATGACCCGCATCTTGTAAGAACATTTTTGTATGTCTATGCTCAGCCTCTTGGTACATGTTTTGTCTTGTAATTTGTAGATCTTGAAATTAGTGATGTTTTATGTTTTTTTGTGGAATTGCAATACTTTTACTAAATAATTTCACTGAATTAAACAGCAGGCGATTATTCACCCCCACCACTTTTTTGTGCTATTTTACTGTGCCGTTGATATGGCATCTGCTTGGTTACTGCAGCCGTATCAACCTGCGTGAAATTAGGCTAGTAATTACTATAATTAGGAAATTTGATGAATTTCTTACTAATTTATTGACAGGAAGCGAAGCAAAAGAAAGCGAGGGCGAAACGTGAGCGTCAGCGGATGCAGGTGTATACGGGCGAGTTCTTCAAAGAGCCGAGCCCTGACTCTGAGACCGCTGTCGACGGCAGTTACTGTGGGTTCGGTATGAGTGAGCAGTCACAAGAGATGAGCGGCTTTGGAAGACCAGTGAAAGTTCAGGCTGGTCACTTGGCACACAGTGACTACTGGGACATTCCGTTTGTCAAGTGTGTCACTGTCTTTCTCATTATACCTTACGTCTCTAAACATTTCCCGACTAAATCTTGAAATAAATAGTGAAATGTGTTTTGTCATCATATTGAATGCTTTTGTTTCAGAACTACATGGTGGGCCAAAAACCGGACCATTTTCTAATGTTTGTACCTCCTGCATAGGACGATGTAGAAAGGCATTCCATATACCAAAAATGTTCAGTTCTTTATCAGGAGTAAGACTGATGTTTCGCATTTTGCCACATTTATTCGGTGAAACATTACTGCACCAAAAATTCGCCACTTTCACCAAATTTACAACTTTAGAGCAGTTGGGGACAAAGATGAACTTATTGTATTTGAGGTCAAAAGGTGAAAGGTTGAAGTCACAGTGAGACCAAATGCTCTTTTCAGTGGAAGCATAATAACAGCGGTTCACCACTGAAGGCCATTTAGTTTTTTTTGTATTTTGAAAATAGCTAATATGATACAGGTTATTGTTGATTTAAAAATAAAATATGTGAAATATAAAAAATTGTATGCTGTTTAATCAGGAGTAATTTAATTACAGTTTTGAGTGAAGAGTGTTCAATTTAATTTACCACGTAGCCATACATTGCATTCAAACTCTGTTTCATTGTGTGGTGTAAGCAGTGGGTGAGGAATTGCTGTTTTGTTGATTTAACAAAATCAACTGACATTCATCGATACAAGCATCTAATAACCTTGGATATTCATTGTATTTTTATTTCTGAAATTATTTTTACAAGTTTTAGTTAATCAGTTGTACATGTTTTATCGGTAGTGCCCAAAAACATTGACAAGTGGTATTGCAACATAACACTGTAAGGTAAGTGCTTTTTATTGCACCCTGTAGCCAAAAGTGTAAGTCCCATGTGGTATGGCATTAATTTCACTTAGATTATGGTGTTTGTTAACCGCTTTTCATGTCCTAGATCAGACAGCTATACACTGCATTTGACACTTAAAGCAATGCTGTTATCAGTAGTAATCTGCTGTGATTACAGTGCACACAATCCTCCTACTCTGTCGTCTGTTGTTGGTGAGGAGTCGGCCAGTTCGTGGGCTCGTTCCACTCCTACTAAGAAACCAGTACCAACACAAGTGTCCTCTCAGCCATCAATGAGAAACAGTGCGTCAGCTGTCAGCCCTGATGTCACCAACAGCTTGTATGCGTACGTAGTCACTTTGATCAGTCTCTGCAGCTGAACAGTTCATCTGATATATATGCCACTGCACTGCCGTGATGTGTGCTGCAGTGGTGATGTGTGCCACAGTGGTGATGTATGCCACTGTGGTGATGTATGCCACTGTGCTGTGAACAATCACTTGTACACATTTAAATGTAAAGTAAAGAAAGTGAATTTATATAGTGCTTTATAATGCCTATCTCTAAAGCACTCAGATATGGCTGGTGTGTAATTTCATCTGCACAACTGCAAAAAACTAAAATAAAAGTAAAATAAAACTGTTTTATTGTAGTCCATCTGCACAACTGCAATAAAACTAAAATAGAAGAGTTGTACCAGTCTTGCAGGACTCTTGCAGCAGATCAGGCACTGTTAGATTTCATTCTTGAGCAGATATTGTTGCAGCCAATCACAGCGTCGCGTTGTGGCATGTGCCCGCCCAGCCACTGTATCGTCATCAACTGGCTGCTACGACGACCGGCATAAACAAAATAGCTATATCGGAACGTTAGGTAATAGGTAAGTGACTAAGCATATAAGGTATATTTGCTTATTCATGCAGAAAATAAAATGTTCGTAGGCATATATACATGTATGATGTATATATGCGTATAACTAACATGCATATATGCGCGTACCGTGTAGGCCTACGTTTAGTCACTCCATCGGAACTTCTGGTCATATGCCATAAGCCAGGCCTATCATTGACTTAACTTTTTAGTAGGCCTACATGAACTATACTACCATACGCCACTGTCACGAAAGTGGTCGTATGCTTTAGCCTAGTTACTCCATTACTATACAAATTTGTAATTAACTCGGCAAAGTCATTTCAAGTCATCGACGCATCTTAGATAGGCTGGCTCATTAGCATCAGCCACTCTCGCCGACTTGTTTTATTGCAGCTGTAGAGATGGCTGCAATAAAACAAAAACTGCAAATTTGTTCTATTACAATAACAAGAGCCTACAATAAAACAAGTTTGTTTTATTACAGTTTTTTTTTACTTTTTATTGCAGTTGTGCGGACTGCTTAACAAGGGGATCGCACAGTTTTACCTGCCACCCACACACAAACCATACCTGACTTCCCAGCCGCAAGACATCACCGCCCTTTAGCTGGTACTCATTGTGCCTACCCACAAAGAGATGCCAGGCTGAGTTTGCCTGAGTTGATCAGGATAAAAGAATATATATTATATGTTTATGCTCTTTGTACATGAGCAAAATTTGTTTTGTATTATAATTTGCAGTTGTTGTAATTATTGCAGTTTGCAGTTCTACTAAATTTGGCAGGTTTTGGGCCAATTACATAAAAGTGGCTGAAGAGAGACCCATACTGCCTGCAACAGAAATGTAGTACAGAGAATCTAGTTTTCAGCAATATATGATTTATGCCGATATTTGCATCGGTTTCTGAGAGCTAGTTCATTAGAGAGAGGCACCCCTTGTCAAAAGTGATGATTTGATCAATACTGTACCATAGCTGGATGTAAGTTAATATTATTCACTAATAGGAAGTCACATACAGGCCTTCAGTTGGTACCAAAATCACTGACCGAATGGCGTAATGACTGCTGACCCGCCCTATCTCTGCAGTAGCTGAGCTTGTAAATTTACTATAGCTGTAACGAAAATCTAATAGAGCAAAACTGGATCCAGTTAGATTATTGATGTAGTAGTAAGATATCTTAATCTGGTGTCCAACAGAAAATCAGTATTCATCCATCTGTATTAGTCATGCTGATGATAATATTTCTGATGGTGGAAAAGAATGCAGTATTGAAAAAAAAGAATTATCAATAAAATATTATGTGCATTGGTTTTGTTGGCTGTTACCTGTAGAATATAGTAACCATTTGATCTACATGAAAACTGACTGTTGATACTGGTATTACTTCTGTGCAGGTTGTTTGCATCGTTGCTGAAAGATCGCGGGCCGATGGATCCAAATGACAGCGTGATCCAACGTGAGCTTGAGAAGTGTTCAACAAATGCACAAGTTGTCATCTGTGAAGCTGGCGGCATTTGCAAATTTCTGCTTCAGTCATTACAATTTGCTGTTGTCGACGGTTACATCTGTCTTGCCAGTGATGCTGGGAAGGCTCGACAGTTGGCACGCAGCCGACGTCAGGCGATGCTTCATAATCAACAACCACAACTCAAACTCAACCCACCTCCATCAGTGTCAGCTTCAGCTGGTGCCATCTTGTCAAATACTAACTCATCGTCATCAGCTGGAACAAGGATGTCTATGTCACTTGCTGGCATGGATTTGCCGTTGTCATCTAGAGTCATTCCTGGTCTCTCACACGAAGGCGTTAGTGAGCTGAGTAATGTGCCAGAGTTTCTAAGTCAACCTTCAGCTGCTTATGGAATGTTTCAGCCTGATATTAATTCATCCTCTGTTATACAGACTGCAGTGCATGCAAGTAACTATAATGACAATGGAATTAAAGGGATAAATGGCAATAATGCATATGATACTTGGGTGACAGTTTCTAAGGCAACTAAATCATCAACTGGGGTAACAAATCTTGACATTGGTACTTCTGGGGGTATTGGTGAATTAGATGATTTTTCAGAGCATATTATGTCAGAAAACTCCAGTAACATTAGCAAACTAACATTGAACGAAGACACAGTTGGTGACATTACTACTAACGATGAACAGTTTAAACAGCAGACGCATTATAAACAGTTAAAAAATATAGCAGGAATATCAGGAAGTGATAGTTCATATGAATCTAGTAATGCCGGAAGTGTGGACTCGTCATCCAGCAGTGGATCTGAAGAGGATCAGGAAGATATTCAAGGTAATGAATCCGAAATGACATTGCTGGATGCAAATGCATCAAGCCTGTCTGGCCACCACACACTTCCAGTCAGCAGCTTGGACACATTTGACACTGAAGTGGCAGAAACATGTGCCACACAATCAGAGTCAGTATCAACAGCACTGTCTGTGTCTGCACCAGAGTTCATCCCACTCAAGTTCGCTGCTAATCAGCCGAGTTTGACCACAAATGTTGGCAAATCCAGCCCAAACATGACCACTTCTAGTCGAGCATCTTCTCATAGTCGACCCAGTTCAACGGCTGCGATAACGATTAACAGACGAGTACAGACTGATGAGAGTTGGACTGGTGAGCTGCAGCAGCTGAAAGACTCGCATGCATTGCAGGTTGCGGCTCTTGAACAGCAGCTCTATGAGAGCATGGTTCAGCTGCAGGTAAGTGTACCAGTCTGTGAAGATAACAGCACTACCTCTCTCAAGTTTTATTTAACTTTTTTTATTGATATTGAAGGAAGGTCTTACAAAAGATCTCGCATCCTTATTTGAAATCTGTATCCAAGGTCTTAACTCGCTGGTAATTTTATTTGATTTGTTTATGCCAAATTTTGGTAGTGTAATATTGAACCATCATCTTCTGCCAGTGATCAGCTGAGAATAGAGACAATAGAGACTGCTATTCAGTGTAGAATTTGCCATGAACATGCAGTTATACTTTTATTTTATTCAACTGTTTCAGAATGTATTTACTGTTGTTCTTAATCTAGTCATCACTGCACATTCGTCCATGCAAATCAGTTTGTGCAATAACATGCATCATCCTTCTAAATCCAGCATGTTGACCATTGTCTGAGTGGGGCAAACCTGTATTCAGTGTCATACATGTCTATAAAAGAAATCAAGGATATTTTTGAGGGATATTTTTGTGGTAAACAAAACAGTAACATTAACAGCAGTGGACCGTGGGATCTTTGTCACCGATAATCACAGTCATATCTCAGCATATGAGATAAAGCATAAAGAGTCCCAGCATGTATGGCAGTGATGTAAATGTAGCAGTTAACGTTGGTTGTTTCCAACATGCTTACAGCAAAATCTCAGCTTTAGCAAATTGGCCAGTGTGTGCATGTCATCAGCTATGTTGAAGTTTACGTGTCTCGGTCGTTGTCAGTGAATGAAATGTGCAGCCGTTGATGCTGCTATGTTCACCTGCAGTTTTACCATCGCATGAGTCGGTGACAGCATGAGGCTTTCAGCGTGGATGTCATTGTACTGCATCACTTAGTCATAGAGATGCATATCACAGCTCACTGTCACTACATAGTACCACCAGAAAATTGCGAGCTTGTGCAGCATAATTTTGACGTTTCCCATGATTGCACAATTTTTGCGCAGCTTGGGCTACTTTTGGTATTTTTGAGGCGGCTTGCGTGCAAACTTCAGCTTCAGTGTATGATATTTTTGTGCAATAACTGTTGTGTGTAAGTTGTGACTGCTGTGTGGTATATTTAATGAATACAAAAACTGGCCTATATAGATTCTCTATATTATAGAAGATAGACCTCGCATTAGTTCAGTGAGCTTGGAATTTGATAGTTTGAAACATTTGACAAAAACAAATTTATCTAATAACAAACTCATCTGGACTAATAATTTGGTTTACTATACAATAAAACTTAACATGTTATTATATATTTAACATGAACAACATTTTGATCAAATTTGAATGCCAACAAGTGCAACTTTTGCCCAAATTGTGTCAATCTTAGCACAATTTTTCTAATAAATTTTGCACAGTTTTTTTTTAATTTTTTGTTTGTGTGTTTTCTGGGGAGACTAACTACCACCCCACTCTGTGACATACAGTGGCATGTGCTCTTTGTTCACAGCATTAATGTAGCTTACAGTAATTATGGCCAGACAAAGGAGAAAAATCTGCATGTAGACAAAACGATTAACTGAACGTGTGATATGCATGATGGAAGATTTCAATACAAACATTATATTATATTTTGTTTTCCAGAACTCTTTTAAAATGAAGGCACCTAGAGCTTACAGCTAGTGGTCTCAGACACCTGCTTCAGAGGTTACATCGAACCTCAGATATGTCAAAGCTATAACTTTATTATGTCAAGATTTGATTTTCATTATTTTGTTGTGGTTTTGTGCACATGCTACACTATGCAAGTTTGTTGGATGTTGCCTTTTAGCAACTGGAACAAGTTCATGACAAAGAAAAACTGAAATTGGTTTCTTCATGGAAAGCTGAGAAGTTTGGACTTGAAGCTGAACTCCAGAAGCTTCGATCTGAGCTGGATTTTACCAAGTCAAATCTGGAAAGGTTTTGCTTTTATTTTCTTTATGAGATGAATAGACTTTATGTTGACTTGCTTTGTTTAGTTTGTTAGCTTTTTATTATCAGTACCAGTGCAATTGATTGCCTGCGAAGATTCGTCTCCGAAATGACCTATTGTGTGCCGAGTGGGACGTTAAACCTTACTAAACCTAAACCTATGTTGACTTGACTGAACTATGTTGTGTATCACTGATTCACTGTAATGATGTGATTGGTATGTTTCAGAGCATACCATGTGGTTGTAGCAACTGAAGGTAAACTGCACGAAAATGAACAGTTGTTGAATGAAGAAAGGTGCGTGGTATCTTGTGATTTTTTATATTTACGGTACACTACAGTCTGTATTTTCGTATTTGTTAACTACAACTAATACTAAAACGAGAACTCCATTGAAAACAATAACTAAATAAAACTCATTTAAGTTCTTTATGAACAATATAACTAAAAGTGTAGAAACTAATAATAACTGACAGAGATAATGATAAAATAGTAAAAATGCAAGCTATACTCTGTAAAACACAACAACAGCAGGAGCAAACAGGTGGTATTAATTTGTGTGAAAATGCTCTTCAGATGCTTTGTTGTTGTAGTTGAAGATCGGTGATGTCAGCAACACACTATCAACTATAACTAAATCTTACAAACAAGTTTTACTGAAATTATAACTGTAACTAAAACTGGTGGAAAAAACTAATGGTGATGGCACTGTTGGTAAGGCATCAGACTTGCAATTCATACGTCATGGGTTTGAGATAAGAACTCTAACTAAAACTCAACACCGAACTAAAACGTCACTACTGTAAACTAAAAAAATGTACACCGTGTCCCAAAAAAAACTAAGCAGATTTGTTTTTGTCAGAACTTCGTCAAATTTCCACAACTTTTGATAATTTTTGGCAGAAAGATGGGAAACGATCCAAATATATGTGAGATGCACTCATTTTCCACCTCACCTAATTTGCGTCACCACCTTACCGTGTTAAACGCAAATGTTCCAAATTGCTACATAACGCCGAATGTTGTTATCTGCAATAAACTTCTAACGACT
>Ga0049105_1000666_pt1 | contig 12804 bp, 8 predicted proteins | sample WorMetvaBAHAMAS1_FD_61260 | JGI IMG/M metagenome (GOLD analysis project Ga0049105, IMG submission 61260) | Worm MetaG Olavius vacuus BAHAMAS.1 | ecosystem: Host-associated > Annelida > Digestive system > Unclassified | place: Germany: Marburg | collected 2013-04-09
ATCAGTCCGTGAAGTCAGAAACCGGCAAACTGTCGTGTAACAAGACAGCATTGAAACGCTGCACCAGCACAGAGATCCTTTGGAAGAGAAAACTTGTCTCTCTGGCGTCGCCTGAGGACTATGATATCCTCCTTCCCAGATCAGACAGGAGCTGACGGGCTGACTCGTTGTGAATGCCCATTATTATTATTTTTATTTTTATTATGATTACGATCATTTGTATAACGCAAGGTCGCACTGCCGCAAATGCACTCAAATTAGTAGCATTAACAGTTAAACAAAAATGTCTTCTACAAAATGTTTCGAGCGTGACCTTCGATAATCGGTAGTCAGCCGATTTTAGCCGTAAGCCGCGGCTAGCCGGCGGCTAGCCGGCTAGCCGTGGCTAGCCGGCTAGCCAGCCGTAGGATGTCTTCAGCCAGCCGTAGCGGCTTACGGCTACGGCTCGGGGGTCTATCTCAGACCCCATTCAACCCCAAACTGTGAAATTCCTGACTGGACAAATCTTTGGGAAAGACTTATTTACAGAAATACTGCATATATTACAAAGATACGGTATAGCAGAGATGCTGAAATTACTGACCAGCAATAACATCCACCGACTTGTTTGAAGGTCCACAGATCATGACTTGAGCTTTGACTGTGTCTGGTGTTCGAGACAGCTTCTCGTTTAACTTGACAAAGTGGTATGCCAAGCGTACAGCAGTGATAGACTTTCCGGTGCCTGGAGGACCCTGGATTAGTGAAAACGGCTGCTGCATTGCATGCTTCATAGCAGATTGCTGACACTCATTTGGCACTGACAGACCAGGAACTTTCAGTGTCAGCAATGGTTTAACCAGCTTCAGATAGCTTTCCGCTGAAAACACAGTCCACATCAACATGTTCACTGTCGGCCTTGCTGTGACATTTTACTTACTTACTCACACACTTACTCATCTCATAGTATTACATCATAAATGCTTGTGCACATTGGTGGTCTGGCATAGTGGTTAGAGTGTTGGCTTCGATCAATGAAGTTAATCAACGTCCGGCCCGGTTAGTACCGAGGTGGGCGACCGTATCCAGGTTCAATTCCTGGTGAGGGACATTTATCTCAGTATGTGACCAGCCACCCAGGTCAACTCAGACTGGCCATCCCTTCGTGGGTAGGCACAATGAGTACCAGCCGAAGGTTGGTGATGTCTTGCAGCTGGGGAGTAAAGGCAGGTATGGTTCGTGTGGGTGGCAGGTAAAACTGTGTGATCCCCCTGTTACACGCAGGCCATATCTGAGCACTTTAGAGATAAGAGCTTATATATAAAGCCCTATATAAATTCGCCTTCTTTTTTTAAATGGTCTACAAAGCTAAGAATTCAATCAACTACCAAACAGTGTGGTAAACAGCTCACTGTGACTGTGACTGCTGTGCTGGTTTCCTCTGGCAATGAATTAATAAGTTAGTAAGAAGTAATGAGTTCAGTTAACGTGTTAATATGCAGTGAATAATTAGAATAAAAAGCAAAATGTGTCAACTTGCAACAATGACTAAAAATAAAACAGTCCTCATATGCCCCTACAAACAGACGCCTGTGTATAGAAAATATAATACTAGCGATCAGTTTTCTAGTTACGTAAGTGAAACACATTGAATGTCTAATGTTTACTGTAGGAAGGCTCCATAACAACAGATGCTCACGTAAAGGACACGGATTTCTGCCGAGAGCAATTGCTTGAGTGAGATCACTGGCAGCGTGTAGTCGCAGCACAGTTTTCTCCATCTCTCTGTATCATCATGCACACACAGACACAGTAAGTAAGTAAGTAAGTAAGTAAATAGTTTATTGGCACATGTCAAACGCACGTGCTAACACATCACTGCTATATACATGAAACAATCAACAAATTAACCACTGCAACAACAAAGCTGCACATACCCAGCACACGGTACAGTTAATACTACACAGACCTACTGTCTACAAGAACAATACAGAGACACAATGAACGCTGAACAACTATCATTAACACACTATCTTTGTCCATACAAATTCCTGAACAGTCAGTCAGTTGGCTGCCGCTGCTGCCAACACAATAAGTAAGTAAGTAAGTAGTTTCTTTATTTAGGTTTGACAAACGCAAACCTTTTAATTTAATCCATAACACTTGTCACTCTCACTAGCACAGTCAACAGTACAAGTGCTAGCAAACACAAAACCATCCTCAAATTTAGCACATAACTGTGGACAGTAGCAGCTACAACAGACACTTGAGACTGGTTAGTATTCTGTGTTGTGGTAATAACATGGTCATGTCTCATCATGGCAGTTATTGAGGTACAAGGTCTTCATTATGATGACTGACAGCTCATATATGGTGTGTAAACAGCAGATCTGTGACTGGCCGGGCTACCCACGGCCCAGGCTGGGCATAAATATGGAATTTATGGGTAATTCTCTGACAAAGTGCTGCAGGACTGTCCATATTGCAGCGTCAAACGGCAGTGGATTCAGATACTGTCAACAACGTACTGTTTATCCATTCAAACAAACGAGACGATAAACACGAACTTGGACTCAAATAGCAGATAGCAGACTTACTAACAAAAAGATCGTAACTTGGATTGCATGTCATGTCATAACAAAAACGCGACTGATTACACTTTTCATATTTTAAATGTTCGTATATTTCATATTTTGTTGCTAAAACTACCTTACTTCATCATTGAAAAAGTCTTCGGCCTACTAAATTTTGTGAGAAACAAAGTGGTAGGTTCGTAGTTCTTCATATGATCGGGACAGGCAAATCAACTGCAACAAGAGCATTTTACGTGTGTGTAATAAATGCAGGATGACACAAGTTCACAAAGGCTTACAGCAAGCAGGCCATGCCTATAAATTCAGTGGGAATAATGGGCTGGCCCAGGCCTGAGAGTCAACGGGCTTGGGTCGAGCACAAAATTTTAGGCCCGTGCACAGGTCTGGTGGACAGAGGTACCCTCTGTCAACTGCAGAATTATGGAAAATGCATGTTTTCTTTGAAAAACTGCATGTTTTCTTCGTTATTGTGTAATATATGTTCACATGACATTAGCATTAGTTCATTCTTCCCATCTTTTCAGTGCAGAATATAATATATACTGTATACTTTGTCTTCAGCTATTATATCACGTTTATGTGGTGCAGTAAGCTAAGTAATTATGAGAGTATGATTGCACATTGATTACATGAGGAAGACGATTGGATGATTACTGAAATGAAAAATTGCTATAACAGCAATATGACAAACAATGCAGATTACATGTACTAAAGTGGTTTCTGTATTTGCTCTCTACTTTATCTGTGATGAATCTGAGTATCAATAATCCTGCAATATTTATTTCTGTCACATTTTGCTTAACAAACATAGAATACTTGTCAATAAACCCTCGACATAAAACATTAAGAATTCTTACACGTCAAGCAATGTCTTTGGCAGCCACTCAATGGTTGCTGGTGGACATTCATCAGTTAGCAACTGGTCAGGAAATGCTGAACTGCTGTAACTCAGTCGAAGGTGAATTTCATAGAAATTCCTGTAAGAGTTGGTAAACACATAAGTGACAATGCAATGACCAACCCACAAGACCCCTTCTGTGCTAGAACTACTGGTAGACACTTCTGAGCCAATCATAGCAAGTAAGCCAGCATTCTCAGTTATGTTCCTGCAGCCATACTGGACACACAAATACCCAGAAGAAGCTTGCCACTTGTCAGATGTGTGGCTCCCGGTTCTCTTCAACTTGCTTGCCACTTCTGCTTTGCCAAACTTTATCTGCCGTTCAGTACAAAACAGCGTAGAAATCTTGAAGATGCCACAGTGGCAGCCATCTTCTTCTCTCCATGTGATTTTCACATTGCGAATGATCGCTGAGCTTGGCTCTGCGAGTGCAGACAGTGCGGACTCAGCACGCAGCAGCGGTAGCCACAACTTCTTATACAGCTGAGGACTGGAATAGTGCTCTTTAGTGGCAGAATGCCTAGGCACAGTGGCAAAACACTGCACAGGTTTTGTGTTGTGTTCAACACAAATGCTCGTTTGTGGTGTCAAACGTAACAGTTGAATGCACGGACGTAAGATGCTTTTGTGCAGTTCCACTGATAACTGGACCAGTAAGACACTTGACTGACGCAGTGTCAGAGAATACTGACAGAACTGCTTCCTTGACTTGACAGGTTTGCCTTCGGATGTCAAATCTTTAGCATATACAGTCCGTGGTGATGGCGCTGTTAGCAGAGCTTTCTGTGCAGTGTTAATAGCAGTATGCAGTGCAGCAGCATCATGCAGTAGAGTGGCTCTCAACATCTGTTGCCAACTGCTTCCTGGCAGCTTCACCAGATGTTGACCTGGATCAATCTGCAGTAAATCATTAGTGTCACGTGACGCTGTCTGCAGTGGCTTCAACTCATACAGTCTCTGTGACCAACTCAACTGCAAGTCACCATCAACAACAACAGGTGCTTTGCTGACTTTGAGAGCACTCAGTGGGATGTCCAAAGGCCACGGAAGAATGAAATTCAGTGGTGGAAAGTTCAATGACACCTTCACCAGTGAAATTTTCTCCACAAATGCATAAGAACACATCGGACGCTTTTGCAGCTGCAGACACAAGCTTGCCACTCTTGACGCTTTCTCAAAACCAGAACTTCGAAATGATGTGTCTGAACAACGAACACAAATGTCAGCTATCTCACGAGGACTGTATGGACATGGCTGTCGGTTAATTGCAGCGATGAACATTCTCTGGACCACAAGATCCACACAGCGACGAAGAGGTGACGTAAAGCTGGTATAGACTGGAAGGTTCTGTGAACAATGATGCCAATGCTCACGTGGAACTTCACCGGAACTCACATACTTTGACCTGTCTGCAAGACGTCGGAAATGTGATGCAGCAACAGCCAGTTCACAGTGAACAGTTGGATTGCGGATAATTTCAAACAGTTTTTCAACATTAGTCTTCTTTGATGATTCATTGACAACAGCTTTCCACAACGGATGCAACACCTTATGTGCAACTGATGAAGAAACGTCATTTGATTCTGAATGGAAACCATTATCCTCCAACAATGGTGACAGTGCAAACATACACTTCTGTTCATCAGCAAACAGTTCCTTCCACGAATCCAGCTCGTGATGGTCTGGTGCTGACTGTACACGTATTGGTGTATTTGAAGCGTAAACTGAAGTTAAATATCTCGCAACACGGTGGTTGGCAAAAATCATCAACTCCTCTACTAATATGCCAGCACGAGGATGTTCAAAGTTTGCAACATCAGGTGATAAGCTGGAATGTGACTCACCAAGACGTTTGTACCTTAAGTGTCTGGCAACTTTCTCCAGCAGTAAAATGTCATTTTTCAACTGCTGGGAGCAATCGATGTGCAGATGATCAGTATTTGTGAGAACTTGTTCAACAAATGAATATGTCAGTTGGTGTTGAGATCGAATTACAGAACGTGCCACGGTGACTTTCTGGACAACATACTCTGCATTCATCCTAGCACTTACTGTCACCGTCAAACGATCAATGCCTGGGATAAGGCTGCAGAGCTCTTCACTCAGTCGAGCTGGCAACATGTTTGTCTGATATCCAATCGCTGGATAATGTGATGTTCCTCGAACATGTGCCTCCTTGTCAATATCACTTCCTTTCTCAACAAAGTATGCCACGTCAGTAATGTGAACTCTAACGGTGAATGAACCATCATCATGCCGGTCAACACTGAGTGCATCATCAAGATCTTTCGTATGTGGTCCATCAACAGTAAACACCAATGATCCTCGGTAATCAACTCTTCCTTTCATTGCAGTTGGTGGAAAGTTCTTGTATGATGGAGGATACAGCTGGTTCACCTGTGTCTCTGTTGCTGTCTGATACAGCTGTGGAATAAAGTATTCTATGTTTAGAATATTGAGAGCATCAGCTGCAGTAGTCCCAGCAGAAGTAGTGCCAATCACGACTCCAAGAGGATAGCGAAATCCTTCTTTCCACGACAAAAACTTGACAACAAACAGTGTCTGGTCATTTGCATGAGAAATCACCTGAAAGTGATTCAGCCTTATCTTTTTCTGCTTCGTTATTGTGTACACACAAATTCTTCTCTTTCGTTCTTCCTTTGTACGTTTTTGAGTTTCCAAGTTGGAAATCTTTGGAACTGCCAAGTCAGTAGGAACCATCAAACCACAGCTGTTGTTGTCAACATGGCACACAAACATGCGAGATTTTGGGTCAATCATGTGCTTCAAAACCCCAACAACTTTTCCCCAGACTTTCTTGTTCTGGTCACTCGCACTCTGAGGCGGAACATCTGAAAGAATCTTGACAACCACATCATCACCGTGAAATGTGCGGCCACGATCATTTGTGTCGATGTAAATTCTTGGCAGAGAATGATCCAGTGGGACAGCCGATATCTTGTAATGTTCAATCTCCAGAAAGCAATGTTTGTACACTTGCGGGTTGGATTTGAGAAGTCTGTTCAGCTCATATACATCATCATCCATGTCAGAGTTACCAAAGGAAGCTACAACATGATGACTCTCAGCTGCAGAACTCCGGTCACTCATCCCTTTATCAACATCCTTCTTGTGACTGATGAATGCATAGCCATCAGTTTCATGCACATAGGCTTGCATATCATCTGATGTGCTGGCTGTTTCTGACTCAGATTCAGCATTTGCTTCCTTCACCAGCTGTTTGATGATTTCATCTGGTTCCACATGGTAGTCCAGACTCCACTGAGCAAAGTCAACCTGGCTTGACTCAGCAGTTCCATCTTCATCATCAACATCAACTAAAACATCAGCAAAAAAACATTATGTAAAGTGTACTAATTAATGTATTAATGTGAGTGAAGTCCTTTCATTTCAGCAATTCATACCACAGTATCACAAACTATATTTTAAAATACAGTGCAATGTTCTGTGCTTATAGTGCTTACAGTGTTTATAAGGTAAACCAATGGTGAAATGCATGTAATAGGGCTGCACCACATGGCCTGCCATTGTTGATGGACATCATCGGTGATCATTCCGATGATATTTTGTGGGCTGACGTTGTCCGCCAACAATGTTGGACTGTGTGTCAATGATGTCGACATGGGACCAACATTGTCAGCCAACACTAATTGTCGGCACTGTCCATTGTTACTTTGATGTTTTTGTGGACCCACGTTGGCCCATATATCAGGGGTGCCGACACTGTCGGCTGACAAGCCATACCATAGTTTTGGCTGATGTCACCCGTTGGTCATCGGTCATCCTTATTGGCCGACATTTTATCAACAAATATAAGGAAAGTACAGCCAAGTTGCCTCAGACACTAAATGCACATTCAGACTTCATCTACCAGACATAATAATGACCTTCAGTCTAAGTGTCAGACTGAACTGAATGAAGGAAAACTTTGTTATATTAAACTAATGTGCTGCTCTCCAGTTGCAATAGTTACACGCTAATGCACAGCATTTTCATGAAACAGAAATATCCAAACATTTACTAAACCAAACTAGTAATAGTCATAAATTCACAAATTCACTGTTGCTAAATCTTTATCATCACGAAATCATACCTGCACTTGCATCTTGTGTTGCAGACTGATCTCGTGAAAGACTTTCAACAAGTCTCCAAATCTCTACAAGGTTCATCTCTGGTGGCAGAATACTGTCGAGATCACTGCAGTGCTTGAGGTATGTGCGCCAGATACGACTACATTCACCAACGGAGCACAGAGCGACGGGGTCACCGACAACGCCAAGCCACGACTTAGCCCTCGTCATGGCTGTATTCAAAAGCTTCTGCTCCGAGAGAAATCCAAAATCATGGCAGTCAACCAAGTCACTGTCGTCATCTGACATGTCGTCATTGTCGAGTTTGTCGATGAGATGTCGACTGCGAACTGTACTGATGAGCACTGCGCGGAACTCCAAACCTACACAACACTTGTCAGTGTACTGCACATCTACAACAAAATGACTACATGGCATCTCTACATTCTATTGTTTGAATACAGTCGAGTCCAATGTATTCTGCTGTTTAACAGGTTTGATTCTGTTTGATAAGTACGTTCCATCTGTCTTCAGCTCCTCTATTCTTCACAGTTTCCATCTGTCATGAATCAGGTAATAAAGCAGTTGAATACTCTTTCTTCCCGTTCAAGCTCCGCCTCCTACATATTCAAGTTACTAAATGACAATAGTGTTGTGAGTGCATCAATAAACCTGTGAGTGCACAGATAAATTTAATGTCTTTTGAGAGTGAAAACTGCACTGAGCAGGAGTGGCTCTTACCTGGAACTGAGTGTACCCTGAGAACTGTAACAAGTCCGAGGTCTGGTAATTTACTTTCACGGGCTTTTTTCCTCAGAGCAAATCTGATGTATTGAACCTGCATACAGTTAACACACGGTAAATATAGTAAAATTAAGTCATCTGCCGAGCCACAAGGGTCCAGAGGGCAGCATTAATCTCAGTTTCTACAGCTCTCAGCCGGATACCAGCTCACACTGTGAGACCATGGACATGGGGCTACTGCATTGTGTAGTGTACCTGTTTACTACCCAGCTTGCACTGGTACTCATTTTGCATACCAGAAAGGATGGGCAGGCTGGGTTGACCAGGGTGGTTGATTAAATACCAACATGGTGCAAATGCAACTTGAACCTGCAAACAGTCACTCATCCCAGTACTAACCGGGCCCGATGTAAATACAAAGTAACTATCATAAAGTAACTACGGTGACGATAAATACAGAGTAATTGTAGTTATCAGACACAGTGTTAGAAATTCGGCTGAAAACATTTCTGATTGGTTAAATTATTAACCGACAATGACAAAGCTCTCCACCAGTGTTACTACAATAATACATCACAGCACCATAGAATCATTATCACAATGGTTATTACACATAGATACCTGATCAGTGTAAGCAGTTGTGACAAGAATTGACTGTGCATTGGGTTCACCCCATTCAGTCGGCCACTTCGTATACAACTCCATGACCCTAGTGACGACTTCCTCCACCTCGGCCATATTGTACCACGATGTGCTGCGTTCATCTTGCATCTCTTCGCCCTGCGCTGCAAAGAAGTTCATTGGTTTCACTTGGTTTGTCAGAGTCTGATCAGTACGTGGTACGAGGATGTCTGGACCTCCATAGAAGATGGCTGAGAGAAACTGCAGTATGGCGGGATGATTACGGTAGTTCCATTTCAGAGCAATGCTGATGGTGACGGCAGAGCTGCTTGTACCAGAGTAGAGCAGCTTCAGTCTTTCAACGATAGACTGACTGAGCTTCAGGTCACGAGCGACAGAGCTGTGAACCCGCTGTGTCATCTGGAGGTGATCACCAGCGACGACGACACACGTGCCAGTGTCGGCGAGTGTCAGCGGCATCAACGCCTGGCACTCCAACACCTTCCACAGGACATCAGCACAAAACATTAGATAACAAGTCAAATATCAAAAAACGATGATGAAATTGTACATCTATCTAAAGTGCAGAACTTATTGGTAATAACTGTTAAAATTTAATAACTGTTAAAACATCCACCAATAAAAACAACAGCAAACAAAATTAACTATCTATTAACTAGCTGCATTGGCAGCTTCAGACAGACTTTGAAGATGTGGCTGTTTTCAGAGTACATGCATTCAACGCATTAGAGATGTTTTTTCACATAATGCACTATATGAATCCATAATTTGCATTACATTACATTACATCTAAAAATAATTACTCAACAATGAAATTATAATTGCCCAGTTTTACTTCTCTATCCACCTAATCAATATAAACAAATATGCTGAAGTTTTATACATGCAATGCAAAATACTGGCAGGTGTGTGAATCGTGAGCACCATGTTGTGTCACACTGTATGAATTGTTCATTGAAACCTCACCTGAGCTGCTTCATCCACAAAGATGTGAGTAAACAAGCCGCTGACATGAAGCTGATGAAGTCCCAGTGAACTGACCAGAGTCGTCACGACGATGTGATGTCGCTCCATGTCCTCGCGTGTCGGCGACACAAAACGTCGCTTGTCAGATGTCATCAGACAATATTTCTGGACAGTCGAGTTGACTGTGCGGACGTTGCGTTCAGTATCACATACACGCAGCAGTTTGACATCAATGCGTGCATCTGTTATGACGTTGTCAAAGTGACGCAGAATGTATTCATCTGCTGCACTGTATATCACACACACATGGACAGATTGTGTCACAGGCAACACAGATATCCACACACGCACACACGCACACACACACACACACGCACACACACACATACAGGTTTTTATCAGGTTGCGAGGAAGTAGAAAACTGCACCTCGCAACTTCCCACAACTGCGCAACACCACTTTCCTATGCTAATTTTACCTTGCAACCACACAAACATTAAAATACATGCCCACACAACGCCTACCCACACGTTTTCCACACGGACTTGTATGCTAATGATGGAGCTAATAATTTTGATCTATCCACATCATTGGTCGTCTCAGCATTCATTTGCAAGGACCTAGTTGCGATGAAGTAGGAAATCGAACCTCGCAACCTCCCACAACCTCGAAACACCCATGTTCTTGTACGAATTTGACCTCGCAACTACATGAATGTAAATGCACACACACAAACATGTATTATTACACAATCACTGTCACACCTCCTTAATGTTTCATCACCAGATGTCCCCGACTATACATTTATAGCAGACTGAGACCAACTTCTTCCTTGATGGTCACATCATTGACATAAATGAATACATTACACCAGATTTACAGTCATATCAAGTCTCACTATGAACAAACACTAACACTCAGAATCATCAAGAACATGCAGACTCCACTGTAAGTCCGCTGCTGATGTTGCTGCTGTATTTATCTCTTCTTTGTGTTTTAGCTCGGCAGTAAATTATCTGAAATTCTGAATACACCTCAACTAATCCCTGTTCTCTGTTATATCTGCTGCCAATAAACCTCAAGCAAATTATGTCATAAAACTGTCTTGAAGCAAATGACTGTCTCCAGAGTGGTGACTTCTTTTTACAATTTCAGCTGAAATTCTAACAAATGGCCAACAGTCTTAGTCTGAAATATATGCCATCTAAATTGCAACAAAGTTACAAGCATGTAATACAGTCACCTGTTGGTGTGAGTAGCAATGAGTATTTTTGCCGTCGTTTTCGGCTGTGATGTCAGACACATAGCTGCCAATGCCAGCGTCTCAGTTTTGCCAGTGCCAAACGCTCCAAACACGGCCAGTGGAGGTAGATAGTTATCATGCCCTTGTCGCAGTACATAGTCAATGATTTTCATCTGAACGTCATTCAACTTGGATGTCAAATTAGTCCTGACACATCAAACATAAAAAATGTCTGAAAGATTGATACCTTACACTTTATGGTAATTAACAGATTAGCAGTGACACTGTCAACAATATGTGGTAATCAGTTAAGCTAGTGCAACATTATACAACAACATAATATAATATATTATTCTACAGTTGCTTGACTGTACATTTTCACACTACACACAAGTTAGGTTAGATAAGGTGGATATTTGCAACAGTCTTCCAGTTCAGTGATAATACGTAGCTCCGCAGCATGCTATAGATTACCGGAAATTTAAATTTGTATTAAATGAAAACAATATCTTCAACGTAATGATTTGTTACGTAAACTAATGCTTCACCACAGTCGGTCCACAATGACTCCTAATTAACAAATATGTGATACGAAAGTTCTAAAAAAGAACACAAAACATACTTACATAGCAACTGAAGGAGACTTATGTTTAATTGTCACAATGTTAGCAATTTTTGAGAGATCGGGAAAGATGACGTCAACATTGCTCAGCGAGTCTAATGCATGATACATTTGACAGAACAGCAAGCGGTTCATCTGAAACTGGATTTCAACGTTGACTTGTTGACCTGGCTTTAGACTCAGGTCAGCACAGCATCTGAACACAGATCACAAGCTGTGTGCACTTATCATCACTATCAGACAAATCTCATTCAATAATCATTTTTGAAAATGTGAAACTTCCAACATACATAGCATATTACACAACTGTCCTGACAGTCTTTTTCCAGGTATGAACTGGTTTGCCAGCTGCTCTTACTAAATGGTTTCATTTTATTTTTAGAATGTGACATTTTTACCGCGCTGCATGTAATGCAGACACGGTATAGCGATGAGAATTCTGTCCGTCTGTCTGTCCGTCTGTCTGTCACACGCGTGCATTGTGACAAAACGGAAAAAAAATTTGTCCACATTTTTACACCATACGAAAGATAATTTAGCCTAGTTTTCTGAGAAGAGGAATGGTTGGTGGGGGCGACCCCTTCTAGCTGAAATTTTGGGTCAACCGACCCCCGTTGAAGCGAAATCGCAGATTTTCAACCAATAATCGCAACTAGCTCCTCAGCCGTAACACCTAGCGAAAAAAAGTTCAATTAACGCTAATAGGAAGTCCACTACGAGCTTCCAAATGAGCCTAAGATGATCGTTGTACGTTGCCCCTAAGTCCCCAAAGGGGGTCTCAGAAATGCAAAACGGCCGATTTTGGTAAAAATGCACTTCGCTTGAAGAAAGTCTGCTACAAAGTTTCTTTGTGTGAAAACTGTCAGTGGCAAAGTTGTAAGGCATTCATTGGCCTAACTAACCGTGCAAAAATGATTGGTGGGGGGCGACCCCTTGTACGTGAAATTTTGGATCAAAGTGACCGCGCTGGTGTGAAATCGCCGATTTTCGATCTATTTTCGCTCGTAGCGCCTCAGCCGTAAC
>Ga0049105_1000667_pt1 | contig 12804 bp, 7 predicted proteins | sample WorMetvaBAHAMAS1_FD_61260 | JGI IMG/M metagenome (GOLD analysis project Ga0049105, IMG submission 61260) | Worm MetaG Olavius vacuus BAHAMAS.1 | ecosystem: Host-associated > Annelida > Digestive system > Unclassified | place: Germany: Marburg | collected 2013-04-09
ATGTCAGTTTGTTCCAAATTTATCACGGTATATGTGTACCAATAAGTATTCAAATAAAGAAAGATATGATAAAGTTATTGCAAAAACAAAATGGTGCAGTTTTTATGCCTCACAGTGTATTTAGCTGTCTTTGTATGTTGGCTAATGAAAGGCTTTTAGTATTGACATAGAATTAGGACAGCGATCACCTAGCATGATGAAAGTGTTACAAGTATACGTTTTGGTAATGTGAATACCAGATGTGAGTCTGTTTCCACGATGTTAGCCCCGCCCCCACGGGTTAATTAATTAGCAGGTGCTCGCTCGTCAGGCCAGTGAAAATAACCTATTTGCCAGCTGTCTGGAAAGTGAGACGCACCGGTAGTAACATGTGATTCCACGATTAGAACAATATGGTAACTGGCAAGGAGAAGAGAGCAGAGCTACGGTGACGTACGATCAGTAAGTAATCACATAAGTAATTAAGAGGTAGGCCTAATGTTCAAATGTTTCGCTGTATGCTCACTCGCAACGAAGGAAAGCCAAAGAATTGTCTTATATGGCTTTAAAATCGCCAACGTGTCTACTACGTCGTTGTTAAACGGTTCGGTGTCTCGTTTACACGCGAATGTCCGGTCGTGGTATTTGCTAGACGTTATATAATAAGATAATTTGTTGCTAATTTATCCGCGATTTTAATTGGAACTACTGTGATGCGCAGCAATACAATCGGACGGGCGTGAGTTGGCCTACTGGGTCATGACTCAAGCATTCTGATTGGCTGCGCTTAAGACTGATGGACCAATCACAGGAAACATTACTTGGTCATGACCCAGTTACCATGGTTACCGTTTTATTGCACGTTCGATTAGCAGTAAATGAAATGAAATGAACTTCTATCCAAGTTTTTTTTCTTTGGTGCATACTGAAGTGGAGGCTCTGATGCATCATAGTTTTGTAACAAAGAAGACAGCTGATGTTGATGATGATGATGAATTATTCGTCTACGAAATAACCTATTATATGTCGAGTGGGACGTAAAACCAAGATAATAGATAACCCAGCTGATGATGAATAACCGGTGGTCTCACTCGTGGCTATGCTTGAACTACCGTAACGTCTCTATACCAGAACGATTCTCCCTCTGTAGCAGTCAGATCAAGTTATGCGTCGGTCAAACTGCCTAATGAATGACCTGTGGTTGTTGTTGTTGTTGTTGTTCGTCAGCTGGTATCCGTGTCCGAGTTTCACGCCAAGAGACTTCGAGTACCAGCTGCAGACGACGTCACGTCACTGGTCGGCCATGTTGTCGGCGCGTTTTCGCAACACCTGAGCGCGCAATGCGACGCGTACGTCACTTACCTTGCGGGGATTGACGACGCTGGCGACACCGTGCGACAACTGATGCAAACCGATGCGACGTTCGCTCATTACATTGAAGTAAAGAGAACCTCTTATGATTTTGTTTATTACTTTATAGCGACAATTTTAACAGCTGCAAGATGAATGTGGTTTATCTAGACTTTCTAACCATAGGGTATGGTCGCAGTGTTAGGGGGGGACAGACCAAATCGATTTTGCCGAATGTGCCATTGTAGGCTTGCCTACTAGCCTACATTCTATGTTATGCGCGATGTTAATACGACAGCTATTGACAAGACGCACGACACCGTGTTCTGTGAGCCAAACGCATGCATAAATTTGAGTTAAAGTTTGGTTTGTACATGTCTAATGCATGGAATGGTGTGTCTGCCCCTCCACGTGGAGGGTCGTATGGTATGTGTGTATATATTATTTGTGTGTGTATACTTGTATGTGTTAGTGTATGTGTATGTATGTTCTGTGTATTATTGCTACCAATGCTTGGTGAAATAAAATGAATATATAATGCTCATTTCTCAGTTACTTTCGTCATAATAAGTAATTCATCATATCGTGTCCAATATTTAAAGTTGCACCATCATTGTGAAATCGGTTGCAGTAGAATCACGCGGTTTCACCAAAATGCTCAGAAATTAACTGCTAACACGAATAACAGGAAATCTTTTAATATTGTGATTAGATATTCTCTGTTTGGCAGCTGGTAATGGAACTACTTAAAAAGCATCATTAACCGCGATATTTTGAATGCTGCCATGACAGAATAAAAGTTTGCAAAAAGTGAACGTTACAAAATTAACGGAAACGACCGTTGTGCTGTTACACAGAAGGCCGTCAAGATGACGTCACTCAGTCTCGAAGAATTTCTTCTACGTCCGGTTCGACATATCGGCCATCTCGCCGCGTTCATCGAGCACCTGCTCGCTTGTCCAATCAGCGACGTCGCCGGCGATCACGTGACCGATCTGCGACGTATCAGCACTGGTCTGTATAATAATGTGCATTCTTCAGTATTCAGTGAACTTTTGATACAATGCATCACTTAAATGAAAATTGGAGAAAACGTTTATCTTTATTCACAGATAGAGTGTAGCATCAAAACAAACAAAATGATAAGAAACAAAAAAGTGTCTGTAACTTTAAGTTCTACTGCTATGTTAAAATCATACTTAAAGTAGACTAACAGAATTTAATGAATTATTATCTATTTGTCATTAGTCAGATTACAATGTACATATTATCATTATGAATAATGATAACTCTGATGGTTTTTCATGGTCTGTGTTTGCATGCAATTGTAGAACTGGCGCGGGTATGCCACGCCCCTTCTGTGACGTCACCAGCAGGTGCTCCAGAATCACGTGATCTGCAATAGTTTGCCACCGTGAAAGATTAACCGTCTCCGATGCGTGACATTTGTAGGCCACTTCTGCGCACGACAATCTCGCGCTGACTGAATGATTCTCTTTCGCAGAAATATCGTGATAATAATAATAATAATAATAATAATATATTAACGTTTCTACGGTGTCGTAATATCATATCATCAGGAGGCGGTGCGGTGGTGAAAGTTGCTGTTAATTTGTTGTTTGTATTATAATGTACAGTATGTCGGTACTTATACTTGACCGATATCGACCTCATTGTCTATAACGTTCTACGATGTAAATATAAATATATATTTAAATGAAACTGTTCGGCTATAGTTATCGAAACACGCTATAATTTTGCACACGCAGAAAAGCTGAGCCTACACCGACAGGCGGTAGTTTACCCGTAAGAACTGTCCACAGGTGGCGGTTTGATTTCGCAAAGCGGTAGCGCGTTGGTTTCGATCAACGAGGTTAATCTACGTTAATACTGGGATGGGTGACCGCGTATGTGTCAGGGTTCAATTCCCGGTGCGGGACATTTATCTCAGCCACCCAGGTCAACTCGGCCTGGCCATCCATTCGCGGTTAGGTGCAATGAGTACCGGCCAAACGGCGGTGACGCCTTGTGGCTGAGAAGGCAAAGGCAGGTATGGTTGATTCCATTAGCGGATGAACGCGGGGTGTGCAGGAAAAACTGTGAGATCCCTTGAGAACGTGTGCCATACCTGAGCGCCTTAGAGGTGTGTTCACGACAAGGCGCTATACAAGTCCACGTTTACCTTTACCTTTACCTATGGTTCGTGTTTTTGTGTAGCAGATAAAACTATGTGACCCTTGTTGCACACGGGCCATATCTGAGCGCTTTAGAGATAAAGGGCTTATATATAAATCGCTATAGAAATTCATCTGTGTACTTCACTTTACCGGAAAGGGGTACGCCGTCTATACACAGCTTGAGGGTACCACCAACGCCGGGAGAACTTTACTGCGGTAATACTACAAATGTGACAAGACTTCCAGTTATCAAGAGGATTGCTTAACGCAATTTTATTACAAGTTCATTTCTCCTTGAAATTTTCTTTTTCGTAAAATATGTTTGAGATCCATGGTTGTGTAGGTCCCTAGGTAAGTGCCCAACTTGCCTATACCTAAATTTGACCGTTCTAACTGCCCATTTAGAAATCCTTGGCTTCGCTTTGCCCCACTAAACACTCTCTGTCACCGCATGTGCGTTCTCTGCAGATTTTATTGATGCGTATATTGTCGGAGTTGAAAGAGCGGGACTTCAATTGTTCCCCGGGGCCGTCGCAGGCCCGCATTCGCACGTACAGCGTACTCTACGATGAATGATTGCGTCACCGTGACGTCACTGTGACGTGTGATGTGTCGAACTGCGGTACTCTGATGACGTCATCGCCGCCAGGGGGCGTGCTTCAGTGGCGGGAAACTTGATCGCACGGTGTAATACGTAACCATCGATTCTGATTCAAATCACCTCATTCGTTCGCGCTTCTGTGCAGTCAAAGCAGTTACCGACGGCAGAACGGACAGACCACACGCGTTGAACTATTATCGATGTGCGCAGCTAGCGGTCCGCAATATACATATTTAGGCCTACTATGCAATCTGCTCTCTCTGCCTTATAGTTTGACAGTTTGAAATCATTCAACGCCGTGCTAATTTTAATTAAGGATATCGTCAATAAACATGATAGACAGGCAAAATTTAAGAAAATATGACCAGAAACGTCGATCACGGGGGTGGGGTGTGCCCCCATTGTTTTAAATGAAGGGACCCAACCGTTGAATGGGCCCACCCAATATTTAACTTTAAACACTGTACTCATGCACTCAGTGTACTCACGTAGTACCACTTTATTTAAAATTAACTCTTTACGTGTTCAGCGCCGCTGTCCAATTTTGTAAGGGGCGCTATACAAATACCTCATTGTGATTGTGATTGATGGCGAGTTATGATCTAAATTATAGCAGTTGCTATTCTGCATATGCTGTCGTCATTATAGTGATTGTCGTATACTCATATCACAATCAGCAGTGAACTGTTCCCTCACATTTCGGTTTGTTACAGAGCTATTAAGGATAGACAGGCGATAGTGGCAATTGTCAAGGTCTTCTGGTTTTTGCTTTTCGTCGAGGCTTTGAAATTGATCCACCCTCAAAGTTGCAACCGGATCGACGCCTCTGAAAGTGATAAAGAGAAGACACGTACGATAACAATAGAAGGGTCGCCAAGCCTAACCGAACATCCACTGCGATTAAATTGAGAAACTTGACTGTGCAAACCGACACACAATGATGCCGAACATGCAAATAATTCTCAAAGTGCAGACTCCACATTGCTATACTTTGTTAAAAATTGCAACTTGCGAGTTAGAGCACATAATTTGGTGTCCGTAATGCCAAACTACTAGAGCTGTTCCTGAATAAAACGAATTCGGCAACTTTGGGGGCCGATTACGTCAAAGTAGTTGAAGATAAACCCATACTCTGTGACAGAAATGTAGTCCAAAGTCCTAGTTATTAGCTATACATGACTTATGGAGATAATGGAGAGGGTACCGAGCAAGAATACATTAACGAGCGGCACCCCCTTGTCAAAGGCGATAATTTGACCGCTGCTACGCGGTATAACTGGAAAACGGTGTGAGATTAATATTACTCACTAATAGGAAGTCGCGTACTGTGTTTCGATTGGTACTAACATCACGGACTTTGAATGACTTTTAACGGCATGATGTCCGCCGACGCGCGATATCTCTGCGGCAGCTGAGCGTGTTGTTCATATTCATTTTGTTTCACCAAACATTGGTAGCAATAATACACAGAACATACATAGACGTACGTACACATACACTAACACATACAAGTATACACACAAATAATATGGTTTTGTGCGCAGAGACACACACACGAACTGAAGAAAACAGTAACCGCTTTGCTGAGTATAGTTTATCAGTACGACTTATCAATACGACCGGCTGAAGTGACAGTTTTGAGAAATTGAAACGGAACGCTGCCCGACTACATTCATTAATTTTCGTGTTATTATTTGTTAAAATGAGTGCATTAGTTTTACAAGAAATCCATTTACAGCGTCCAATATTGACAGATTTGTCAGACGTAGCCGAACAGCACGATCACGTACGGCACAATATGGTCACGGCGGCGTGTCGGACCGGAATTAAATTTCGCGCCGTCAAGCTGCGATATCAGCGGTTCATGCAGAACCGGGTTGTGTAACGATGACGTCATCTTACGAGCGCCACCTAGCGTTCGCCAGCGGCAACATTTACTCACCGGCACACCTCGGTTCCGTCCTCCGATCTCGGAACTGGGACTCTTGGTACCAAGCGGAGAGTCTCTCTCTAACTTCTTATTCGTTAAGTTTTCTGGTTTAATTCCTATGATCATTATCACAATTACACCGAGAGATAGCACAATAAAATAACTAGGCACGCACTCATATCCAAACTACAGGGTAGGACGACTTCCTATATTTGACAGTTATATTATTTGCAGTATAACTTTCATAGCCTATCGTTTATTATATGGGCGCTTTAATTATCAGAGTTTTCTTTAACCCCAACAATCGTTAATGACCAACGCACTGCAATGGTGCCATGTTAACTCTACGGCAGCATTAAATAAGCGAGTCGCCCGACTGGCCCGAATATTACTTTTTCGAAGTTTATGGGCGTTCGGAAATTTTCTAACCAAGTTGTGCCACCTCAAGTCACGCGTAAGTAAACCATATTGCCTCAATCTGCGTGGTGACGTTATGCCCAACTGAAGTTCGAACTGCACCCGTTGGCTGAAATTTGAGTCGGGAAATGGAAAATAAAATTGCATATACATGTAAGCAGGCGTAAAATCGTACACGGACGAGTGCGATGATTGTGCATGCGCGACAATGTAAGCTCATCCCATCTGCGTCGCAACGCCACGCAATTGCGCAATGACGCAACGCAATGATGCCGTGTTAATTGCACACCGGTATTGCTGCGCGTCATATGAGTATTGCGTTTCAGGTTTCGTTGAGCAGCTTGAGCTTCCTTTGACAGATTGATGACGACGTGTTTTATTGTTAAACAAGAGAATTTTCATCGATAATTGGCATTTTTGTCTTATCGCCATGGTTTACAACATATTTTTGTGTTACATCATTACATGCATGTTGAAATAGAGAAAAATTGCAATTAATTCAATGGCTTCCAAAAATTAAATCTGATCTTCAAAAACTAAATTCTATTGCGTAAGCTTAACAATGGTCTCGTTATCATACAGAAGCTGGGCATTTTTTTCTCTTTTTATTTTGGTTGTACATGTATGTCTTGTTTCATTGTAAATAAAGTAATTAATACGAATTACAGTATAAATAAATGGTTACAGTATACATCTAAAGTCATGAAGGATCCTACATCGAGATACTACAGAACCTCCTTCGAGATGATTTTTAAAGTTTACATAAAATTAAATTAAAATGTAAACAAGAAAATTACGTATGTCAAGCTGTGATCATGCATTTTGTTCATAACTGTTATAGACAGGCCTGTGTCATGCGAATAGCCTAGGCGTGTTTAATTCTGTTTCCGTGTTCGTTTATTGTTTATTTGTGTACGTATTTATGTTTTTTCCTTCGATGCTACCATTACTTGGTGAATAAAGATGTATAATAAAAACGCAACACGGCCTGCAAAATTTCATTTCAATCACTCAGACTTTTACTATTCACGTAAGTTATAGCTTTTACGTGGTAAAGTCTATCTTTGACGCCCCGTGTAATGAAATATTAGACATTTTTTCCGATTCTTTTAAATATACAAACGTATAACGATCACGACAGACTGCTATATTACTTACAGAATACAGATTAGGTTTAGAGTAGGGACAGGGTTAGAGTTATTACGCCTAGGATACGAAACACTTGGGTACGAAAAGGTTATGGTACGAAATGTTTGGAAGCCGGCCACAGTAGGCTCGCCATTGCCGTACATCAACCGTCACTACAGTTAGGTAGTAACAGAAAATAGATTCGTTGTCTTTTGTCTCGTCGTAAGTAAAAACTTACTGGATATAGCGCTATTTAGACTAAGCTGACTTTTGATAAGTCAGCTTTTCATTGCATGTTAGCATTATTATCTTGTCTCAGGGAACGTGGCAGGCCGCGTTGTGGATATATCCGTAATAGCACTCGAATACGCTCTCCGCTGGGCCAGTCGCTGAGTGGTTTAATAAGCTGACGAGAGTGCGATGTGTTAGCAACAGACCAAGACATGTATTGACATGGCGTACTGGCTATTACTAGGGAGTAGGTTGGCAGATGATTTGACAAAAGTGACAAGTGGTCTCTTATGGTCTGGCTCTCTATGGTGCGCGCGCCCCGAGTTGCGTCACTGTTGCGTCATCGGTGACGTCACCGCTCACGTGATGCGATCCAAAATTCCTCCGCGTCTCGAGTGGCGCCGACGAGTGGCGAGTTGTCGCACTACGTCCGCTCTCACGGCCCATTCTGCGCCCGTCTGTCGTGGGAGAATAAGCCTGATGAAACGCAAACACGGCCGACGCGTCATTGCAGACGTGATCAGGCGAACTAGCGTTATTTGCTAAACATTAGCCAAAAACATCCATGGCAAGTACATGATTATGTAAGTGAACATTTGCCTGATCTAATGTGCGCAACTGCCAAAGCTGGCACAAATCGTTTGAGAATCTTTATACACCAAGCAAACATGGTAGACAACAATAAGCAGTGAGCTTACACATATCAAATCAGATATTGGAACTGAGTATTAGTTATCAATCGCATGTTATCTTAAATGTGGTGAGTATGTCGAGTTTTTTTGCAAAATATTATTAAACGAGATCTTCTTCCCGCATTTACCAATCCAGCATAATCAATGTAAATGTAATTGCTTTGCAATATCCAGCAAAATCAACACGAAAAACACGCAAGGACAAGCGCGCGAACATATATAAAATCAAAGTAAACTAATCACTCTGATAATCTTTGTTCACAGGAAACACAACATCCGGTAGCATAAAAGAAAGAAACTTAACTAACTTAACTAGAGAATATATATATAACATGATCAATAACTTGAACATTTCATACAGTTAGGCCCAATCCAAAATTGTTCAGCACAATGCTACAGTTCATCAGTTTACAATAATAGTTTTTATGAGTTAATGTGGAGGAATATTCGAATCGTTGTTATCGTTAACGTTAATTCAGTAATAAAACTTAACATACAGCATAAGACAACTAAATGGAACGTTATGTATCAAGCTAAATATTTTTTGTATGTATTTTTCTTTTAATGCTACCATTTTGGTGAAGAAAGATGTATGTTTGAAAGTGAGTAAGTTTTATTGAAATATAAATAATGTGTTTATGCTAACTTTTACATATATGAAAGTGAGTATAATTTTATTGACAAATTAAATAATATCTTTATGCTGATTTTGTAAATTCACTTTTTCTATCTGATCACTGTACAGTTAACATAAAAAGTGTACGGAACAGATGTTACGCGCGTGGGCGATTGTTTTTCGCGTGTACTTATTCGAGTCAAGAGTCCGCTTTGAGTTTCATTGCTATAAAAATTTATCGTCGATGACCTGAACTGTGTGACGCCATTTCATTACAACATCACGTCACTTGGCGTCATGCAATGTAATGTCATGACACGACGTCACGCGTCACGCGTCACGCTACGAGCTGTGTCACGTGACACGGGCACCTGCTCGTTCTGCGATCCCGCTAAACACCGACTATATCCCAGCGCGACGCTAGACGACGTAACGCATCTTATGCTTCCTTCACGTGGCCGATCCGACATGTCACATCAGACTCCAATAAGTATACTGAATTTGTGGGCTCAGCAACATTTCATCTTTCTTAACCAGATGTGTCGTCCTCATTCCTCAAAATAAAAGTGGGCGCCTAAAAGATGTGGGGGACGTTTGGCACTAAAACTGCACCAAAATACAGTGAACAACCATACATCCATTTTAGATAAAAGTGGGGTGGGGCGCCGACACCCCCCCCCGCGTCCTCGCCCCACTACGCCCGTGCTTATAACCTAGTGTAACATATAGACACAAGTTTTCAGGACATCTAATTATAGAAATAGTACAGTGTACACTATTGTCAAACTGTGTTTGGTTGTAAGTTGCCCAGTGTATTATTGGCAACAAGGTATGAGAAATTCATTAAGAAATTAGCATGTACCTCTGTTGAGTTTTTAGTAATTTGCTCTATTTTTTCTGTAATGTTATATTATGTTTTCTTGCTACCGTCATGGTGAATAAAGATGAATATTATATGTTCTTCATTGAAATTGATGTTTGCTCCAACTTCACGACAGGTTGTTGCTATCGTTCGTTTTATTTCGCCGATGACGATCGTTGTAACAGTGACAGGATGTGACGTCACTGATCTGACGTCAAAACAGCTTCCGGTCGCCACATGCGTGTGAGTGTCGTCGACGTTGTTTTCCGTTCGAGTCGCCGACCGTTTTCTTCATTTCAGCGTGACGTCGCCGATGACGCCATTCAAGACACGCGATCTCTGGCCCCGCCCATTCTGCCCCGCGCATGCGCACTGCAATATCAATTCAGCGTAGGTCGTTCGGCGACAGTCATGTCCGCGCAATTATTCCGGGTCAGTTTATACATCGTGCTAAGCAGCTGCTGTGGCCGTGAAGGCGTGAAATGACTGCGACGGGTGACGGAATTTGACGAGGTGCGGAGCGCTCATCCTCGTCGACTCCTTGCGCACTCAAATCCGCAGTAACTTGATAAGTTTTCTTCACCGAGCACCATACACTACAGTGCTAGATATCAAAATGACAAAACATAGAAAGTGAAAACAATATTACTAACATTCATCACAAATTTAACTAGATTTTAACCGATTTACACTTGCAACGGTTAAACATTTCTATCGTATGTTTGCGGCTTGTCAACGTCATCTAGATTATTAAACAACTGAGCGACCGACTGATTGATTGATTGTAAACTATATAAAGCAACAGAAAGTTTGAGAGTGACAAGTGACTTAATTAATATGCTGAATTTTTCGTTTGTTCTTCAGCTTTCAATGTTTTCAGTTTGTACACTGTAAACTGGTTTATTTGTCTCTCTAAGTATTCATTACCTCCGCCAAGGCGGTCATGTTTATTCGGCTTTTGTCTTTTGTGTGTGTGTGTTTTTTTGTCTAACTTTTTAAAACTTTACTAAAAAACTACTAAGCGGATCTTTATGAAAGTTTTACGACGGATGTACATTTGTACTAAGAAGAACTGGTTAAATTTTTGAATTTATCCGCCCCTGGGTACAGCTCTACACCGTGTGGTGGGTATTGATACATGCTGTTTTGTAGGAAATTCAACATACTTTTCCGCAACGAATGAATTTTGAAAATCGGTTAAGATTTGACGAAATTATCGCCACAAGAGGATAACGCGTTTTTGAGACACAGTGTAGAAATGTTTTTGAAGGATTTTTCAACATTACGAGATGGCGTATTTTTCAATAATGGAAGAAGCGAATGACTTTCACAAAGTTTAATCAATTCTTCCTTGTCCAAAGGTGCATCTGACAAAATTTCATCAAAGATCTGATCAGTTTTTTCCAGAGTTTATAGCGTTGCGTCGCAGGCAATCTGGTAACTCCGGTTACGGATTTTGACTGAAGGCGTCAAAAGCGCAGTCTAGAAATCGACCTCCTAATCCCTCAAAAAGTTATTTTCAGATTGTTTTATATACAAGATGTCCACCTGTCGTTAGAGCTTTTACTACTATCACTATATGCAACTATAGGCACCTGGTTATGTAAGTAAGTAAGTAAGTAAGTAAGTAACCATTTTATTAAACATATGACAAACGCACATGCGACATAGAATGATGAAATGTAAGAAAAAAATAAAAAATAATTTATATAAAAAACATATGCAAAAAATGCAGTATGTCGTACTGCATCATGTGTACAGACCTGCCTATTATAATTTCTGGCCAGTATCTTTTAAGCGGATCTTTCAACATTATGCGATGGCATTTTCCAAACCATTGTAAGGCACTGAATAGCCTATTATGTGCTGATGTGCCGTTAAGAAACTACTCACTCACTCACTTCAACATTATGCGTGGTCTGCAAAGAGAATTGCAGACTGACCGCGGATCGGAATTTTGCAATATCCGCCTACTTCTGAGAGGCGGGTAGAGCGCGGGTTCATCTGGGGCCGACAACGCACCTGCTGCGTGCGTGTGTGCGTGCGTGAGTGCGAGTTTTGGCGCGATGTCAACGCGTAAACAAATTAACTATCGTAGCAGAGAGCGACTGATGATTGACATTGATGACACGACACATCAACCTGTCGTCATTCATTAATCCACGAGGCTTGTCTTGTCATTAATTACCGGTGTGCCAGGTATGCTGAGAGAGAGGCGGTATAGCCCATTTTGTTCATTGGGTTTGCGTCTGAGTCCCATCCGAAAAAAAAATGAAAAATTCATCTTAAACTGATGTATCTCGTATGAATGATGTATGAATATGTGCTGTGCTATACCTTGACCTTTGACCTTGAAAGCCATTTTCGTATTATTTTCGACAACGAAATCGCCTGGCTCCTATGTTATCAAAAAACATGACATAAAATTTAAAACCAGTCTAAAGTATGCCCGATTGTATGTTTTAAAGATAGTTAAGTTTAGTTAAATTATTATTTCATATTGTATTTTGCTGTTGCTACCATGTTTATGGTGAATTAAAGATTGTCATAACTGAAAAATACTGGTCTGACTTTGATGCAATTTCACACGGTGATTAGCTGATTCTACAGTACATGACGAGAAAAGGGGAAGCATAATATATGACCCGGAAAATATTCCTGAGAGCTAAAAATTATTATTAAGATTTCTCTGGACCACGCTAAAAGAAGTTTTTACCGTTCAGCAAATGCTATTTTTGGAAAAGTCGGTAGAGTAGCAAATGAAGATGTTGTGTTACAGTTGTTATCTAGTAAGTGTTGTGCCTTCATTAATGTATGGTTT
>Ga0049105_1000668_pt1 | contig 12803 bp, 6 predicted proteins | sample WorMetvaBAHAMAS1_FD_61260 | JGI IMG/M metagenome (GOLD analysis project Ga0049105, IMG submission 61260) | Worm MetaG Olavius vacuus BAHAMAS.1 | ecosystem: Host-associated > Annelida > Digestive system > Unclassified | place: Germany: Marburg | collected 2013-04-09
TGGGACTTAATATTCTCTCTGCCATGCAGTCGTGACGACGGTTTTACACGGTCGATCACACGACTGCACGTTGCATTGCAAGTCGCATGAGAAGTTGAGCAAGTTGGCAAAACGACCAAACAAGCACGCTTCCATCGAGTGACGTCGGCACGCAACAGTTATTAATTATATATACCGTTACATTCGCCGCGATAAGATCACACACACTCGAGTTTTGAACGCGCACGCACTTGAGGCTGCATTTTTTATAGAAGCCTACTTCAGCTAACATACGTGCACACTTTGACACGACTAGTTTTGTTGTTTTTGATAAACATCACCAAAAGAATCTTTTCTACCTGATCAAATGAAATGCACAGAAGACACGGCAAAATTTATTTGCAGACTGCAGTGAAGTGAGAAAATTGCATTAAAAGACGCATGTGAAGCTCCCTTATTAGCTACACACGACTACATCGCGAATCTACTGCAGTGCAGCCTATTATACACAGTTATACTTTGGTGGTGGTCTTCCCACCTCTTCCCTCAGGGGTCTGGGCGGAGCCCCGCCACCAAACGACATTTGGTGAATTTGGGGCTGAGAAGTGCTTCTGACGAGAGCAATTTTGGTGCACTGCATCAGCGCATAAAATCCAAGCGTTTCCATGGAGAAAATTGCAAAACGGAGGCAAATTTTTATGGATGTTTAGTACCCACAATTTTCCCCATGGATGCTCGAACCCCGAAGCACCCACGTATAGCTGACGCCGATACGGGACTGATTCTTCGTCGACCCGGACTCATGCAGCTGGCCCGCAACGCGCCACGATTACGAACAGAGAAGATTGCTAGCGGTGTTAGCAAGGTGATGAGGTTGGCGCCAGGTACGCGCTAACTTACACAATGTATAATAATGCCATACACTGTAAACGAGGCGCCGTCGGCATGATCTCACGTGCCTAGAACCTGCAAGATGTAGACTCGCGATACATATCGGCACCGCCACGGTACGTGTACATAGAACGCACGATCCAATATTACGAGCGACGGCAACGCACGTAAACGCGATTAAAACACGCACTTGCATTCGCCTAGTCGTTATAATAGCACCACGACAGCCAGCGATATTTTTTTCTGCACAAGCTGGGCCTACGCACGTAGGTCAACAATAATACGTTCCCGACATTTTTTGACCACCCGCGAAGTGGCGTGGTATATAATTTCGGTCGTGTCTGTCTGTCTGTCTGTCTGTCAGACGATAACTACCCGTATCGAAAGCCTTGACGTAGGAAGTTCATATTTGCACATCCGGTATATCTCCAGGGAATACAGGTCAAGTTCGTATATGAAGGTCATCGGGTCAAGGTCAAGGTCACAGAAGCAAAAATCGTCGAAAATTCCTATTCCAGCAGTGCTTTGACACTGTTGGTTGGGTCACCTGACCTGTATAGACCCGTCAGTGCTTACGGTACCACACTAAGTACATGCATTCGCGGGTGATCGGCCTTAAACTGGAAGGAAATCTTGTTACCTGCTGCTTTTTGCCGCGATTATTAAATAGGCCTATGACTGGTACCATCAGAGGAAGTGGTAACACGAAAATAAATACACATCAACAGAAGCACATTTGTTCCGGATGAAATAATAAACGTATGTAAGCCTTTAACTCGGGGCAAACGTACAACAAACAGGAAACAGCTCTAGCTACATGTACTAGGGCTGGGGAGTCTGCAGAGAAGCGCTGTATAAGCTTTCTCAGCGATGTTCGGGCAGAGCTCAGGCGCCAACCCATTTGATAGGCTACTATAGCTGAGAGCAGGAGGTGGGCTTTACCTGGGGTCACAGGGTATGTTTAACTGCATGTACTTGGCCGTTTTATCATACGGTAGCCTTGTGATATCGGAGATGCAGGAAGAAAGGTCCTCCCAGCCAAATACCTGCGGGAGAAATCACTCAAATTTCTGCTGGGAAGCACGTTTCTGCCACGACACGATTCAGCAAACTGCGCGGTTCGGTTTCGCAGTCTGTGCAAAGCGTTAAATATTCAAAGACGCTGAAAAGTACTCACTGGTTCGTTTCAGACGAGTTGTTTACGGCAGTCATCTTCGCAGTTTCAACGGATCAGCTAAACGGAATTAACGCCGGCGAGTGAAGACGTTCGCCATATTGCAAACAGTGTACACGTCTGCGCGTACTTTACGTCAATATAATCAGTTGATATGTTTCATCTTGACCCCGACGAGCTCTCGACTCCTCTATCATCAGTGGTTTCGAGCCGACTCTGCAACGGTCACATCACTTAACGCTAAACGGTTACGACAATATACACAGTAGTCTGATATACAGACTACTAGCCTATTATTACAATTATTTTATCAATGTTTTATTATTGTCATTATCATCATCGTTATCATTATCCTTATCATCAGTTTATCATCAACATTTTATGTTGTGCGCCGTCGGTCATTGTAGGAGGCGCAATACAATTGACTGTTTACAATTTACATTACATTGACAAACATTTCGCCTGTTCTTTAATGGTTAAATCATTAAGTGTAGTAGTAGTAAAATAAAGTAACGTGAATTTGTATAGCGCTTTATCGTGATGCATCTCTAAGGAGCTCAGATATAGCCCATGTGTAACAATGGGATCGCACAGTTTTACCTGCCACCCACACACGAACCATACCTGCCTTTACTCCCCAGCCGCAAGGTGTCACCGCTCTTTGGCTGGCACTCATTGCGCCAACCACGAAAGGATGGCAAGGCCGAGTTGATCTGGATGGATGTTCCATTGTTCCGCGCCGGGAATTGGACCCGGACATGGTCACCCATCCCAGTACTAACCGAGCCCGACGTAGGTTAACTTCGTTGATCAAGACCAACGCGCTACTACTACGCCAGACCCGTAGAAGTAATATTCTATACACTTCACAGAAGCGCTACGCTGTCGGTAAACAATTTTGTCCGTTCCTGAACTGTCCATACACAGCTAGGTTAGAGTGCCGGAGTGAGAATGAGAAACTGTATTATTTATTGTTAAATTAGTTTATTATTTATTGTTATTATTATTTTTGTTTTCGTTGTTACGCTACCAGATGTATCTTGTCTGATGAATAAAGATTTTCACAAAATCGTAGTCCTGCTGCCAGAAAGCTTCTGTCGCCGCGTACACTAGATCAGCCAATGCTAAAAAGCATCAGATTCATGGCGGGTTCTTGGCGACATCGAGTCGACGCCAATTTGACAGACGGAGACGGCTGATGAACAAACGACGTCAGTCAGACGTCGGCTAGACGTCATTTTTACCTGACATCGGTTCGACGTCATTTTGACGTCGGCGCGTTCGGCGTTCGCTTGGCGGGTTCTTGGAACTGAGCAGGTGCAGATGGTTGATGATCTTAGCTGACGGCGTCCAGCTGGTCAGCCGACAGTCATTGGCCAAATACTGCAGAGCTAGTCCATTATAGTGATTTGTAGACCAGCAACGTTACGGTGTCTTATAATCAATTTGCTGCTTCATTGGAAGCCAACGAAGCTGCCTAACAATCGGTGTGAGGAGACAGCAAGACAGCCTTTGGCGTGTAATAAGTTTTTTTTGTTGTTGCTACACTTTGTGTGATTTAATTATGTTATTATATACATCTTTATTCAGTGAATAAAGATGTATATAATAACATAATTAAATTCTCGCTGGTTTGTGCTAAGCGTTCATTCCATCGTGCTGTTAATAGTTTATTTGGAAAGCTTCTGAACTTAGCAAGTTTTCTGTCAATCGTTTCCTGGCTTTTGTTACTGACATTTACACCTGCAGTGGACCTTGCACTGGCAGTGCCACTTAGGCCACTCTAAAAATACTTTGATTGATTGATTTTCTAACGTTGAAGTGGCTTTTGGAAAGTCTTCCGAATCGGTACAGTGCGCTATAACTGGCCCATGTCTGTGCATGCGTCACAGGCCTTCAGCGTAGCGCACTGTACCGATTCGGAAGATTTGCCTCACGCAACATGCGTCATTGCGTCATGCGTCAACATGCAAACGCCATGCAGAAAAAGGGTGGTCCGGAATATCCGGATACCTTCTTTCCAATGCCGTGATGGTTAAAGAATGTTTCCGTCAAATAAACGCTGCTGTAGATTCACCTGTTTCAGACGCTGCGGGTAATGACGTCACATAACGTCACGCCTGCCGACATCAAAGCGAAGCGCCGACGCCGCCGCCACGACGTCTGCGCACGCGTACCCGCTGATGAGGAAGTAAGGTCAAACGAGGCGCCGAACGACAGCCGTCGACCTCGACGGACTACAGCAAACGATGGACTTCTTTCACACAGATGCGGCAACAGCAGAGCTCACAGATGACGCGATCAGTCGCGGCGCTACATCCAGGAAACGACTCCGAATACTGGCGATCAGACGATGTCGGCGTGGTCTCTGTGTAATGTCCAGCGAAGTATGTAAGAAGAACTTTAAAACATCCAAGACGATCGTTCTGCGGAAGCCTCCGATCAGCGGTGTACTACAAATCGTTCGTAAATTCCTCGTCGTTAGCGGCGCGCGACACGGGGCGTCATTTCTCGGCACGGCGTCGATAACGTCAACCGCACGTGCTGACTGACGCCGTATGAGGCACGTAATATACCGACCCGCGAAGCGTAAACTTCGACCGCCGCCGATCACTGTGGCAGCGGGTAGAAGTCCGCGCGTTCGTTCGGCCGAGGGTGGGAGCAGTTGAGGCCGCCAGGACTCGGCCACTCGGCTGAGATGTGGCCGAACAGCTCGCCCGCTCAGCGATCAACGTGCCGGTGCGAGGCCTACTGCGCTGCCCGCCCCGCCGCCGTCCACTACAACTGTGTTTACACGCAGCGAGGTTATCCGCCGAGTGATGACTGACGCGGGGTTTACGAGTCAGCTCAGCAATGCACGCACTCGAAGCACATTACCGCCGAGTTGTGATCCAGTTGTGACGTCGACATTAGCCGTAATCTTGACTCACTAATGGTAATGGTGGACATGCAGATGCATGCAGAAAATTAAAAAAAAACAAAGTACAGAAATACTGAGTACAGAAGATACGAAAAATCATGACACTGAACAAATGTTTTGAAAACTGAAAATACATCCTGGACATTTTGCGGAACAGTCCATCGGGTTGTGCTGACAGTTTACATTAGCACTTTTAGTGTCCTATAGAAACAGCTCTCCATGGCCAAGAAAATCGAAATGCTGATTAACGAATGTTCGGAATATACCGCGATGAACAGACACGCACGACATTGCAGAAAGAAACAACAATGGGGGGAAGAACGAAGAGGTGGAGGGGGGGGGGGCTTCAGACATTTTCTCTGGACGTTTTCTTCCCGACATTTCCCTGCCCGCCACTACTTCAAGCTAAAAAAAACTAGCTAGTGATATCATCTTAGAGTTAGAGTTAGGATCAGAATTAGGGTTCGGAATGTAATTAGTATTTTTTTATATTTACGTTGTGGTAAATGGAGGGGAATATGCGCGAGAACAGTCCGGGGATACACATAATAGCGGTGAAGTATTTTGCTGACAGAATGATGGCGAAATTCTATTTTAATTGAAACTTTCACTGTAGCCTAAATGACTGAGCCTGACTCGACGTTTACAGCCGCTAACTGCATGCGATTCAATAGAAACAGCGTCGTGCGATAGTTCTACGACTAGCCGCGACGTAGAAACAGTTTTGCTCAGTCTTTCGCCCGCTAGTTCGCCGGCTCGGCACTTGATGGCGCCACCGCGGCGGCGGCGGCGGCGGTATGCTTGACCGACGAATGACCAGAAGTCCAATAAGTTAACTGCGGTCGCTTCTTCTTCACAACAGCCGGCACGGCAGACAAAAATATCCAGAACGAAAGGAAGAGAGAGAGAGAGAGAGAGGGGGGGGGAGAGATGCGACGGGTGCAAGACTCATTGGGAAGACAGGGCGGATCGTACACTCACGTTCCCAGCGTCCGTATCCGAACCTACCAGGATGCGGCAACAGGCACGCGCCAGCTGATGAGCGCTTACAAATGAACCGTTCAGCGTACGACACGACTGCAGTGTTTCCGCGTTCGCCTGAAAAATGAAGGACAGGCTGTATAAAGTTCACCGCGTGAGTAGAACTTTTTGAGGAAAACAAATGAAAACAAGAAGAAAACGGACGAGGAGAACCGCGAGAGTCAATAAACGAAGTACAAGTATAACTGCAGCAGTTAACAGCTTCACATAGATGATCATCGAGATGCCTCCAAATGCCTTCGAGATCAAGGAAGCTTACTCTCTCGAAGCATTATTAGACAAGCAGTCGGCAAATCAGTCAGCCTCAACGCAACACAGTCGAAATGAAGCCTCTGCAGCCATGACGGCATTCGATCTGGTCATAACCTTGTCTGACCTTGAAAACCTTTTCAGCAGTGCCGACCCATATTATGAATATTTTCATTGAAATCCCTCCATCAAGAAATGAAATATCATGATGGCACGCGAAATAAGTGTTAACGGGCGGAAAACGGATAACGGACGGACGGACAGCCAAACAGACGCCCGGAAAACATTGTGCCTTCACCGCCTATACTGTTGCCGGAGGCATAAGAAGTAAGCAATTAAAGTAATATTCATTCGTTATTATGTCATCATTATGACGTAATTTTTTCTTCTGTATACTGTATAATAATGAAAGAAAACGCGCGATTTCTCGCCGACGATGTCAGCTGCTGTACACAGCCTATCTATCTTCGTGATGCCTTAAAAGTCACTCCATCCTCCATGCATCAACCCTGGGCAGATTGGTGGCCAGGACAATGTACCGCGGCCGGCCAGTGGTCAGTCCAGGCTAACATAGTTATACAGGCTGCTCAAAGTATCATCAACGACCGCACTTGACCTGCGCCCCACAAGTCACGCCCATTGCTTGATGGTCAGCCGGCTACAGCTGGCTGTAATGCAGATACCACGCTGCTGCTGGCTAATGTAATGGATTTAAACGACTGCATGCTTGCGCGCCAGACAGACGGGCGGACAAGACAGCATACAGCTGCGGTCAGATAACGAGCCCTGATCGTCATTTGACTAACGACCAATTTGAACAGCGCCGCGGACCGACATAACTACTTAGCCGAGCCACGTAGGCGAGCACTGCGTGCGCGTTCAGTCCACCTGGCCATGTCTGATGGCTCTATTATTTTAACACCGTGTTTATTGGTGAAAAAAAGTTGGTTATAATATGTTCGGTTGTGAATCGCCTAGTGCATTATTAGTGAAAGAATGCGAGAAATTTGTACCTATCTCTGTGTCGTTAGCGTAAATAACGTGTTTTGTGTTGTCAATTGCTGACTCCGACGCTCAGCTGGCGGGACAGCTATACGGGTTATTTATTCCCATTCGCTTGGCAGCAGCACCGTTTTAACGCCACCCGGGTTAACACACACACACGCGCGCGCGCGCGCACACACACACACAGATTTTGACCGGTTATGCTATTAGCTCAGCCAGCTGAGCTAAAAACGGCCAGAGGGTTGCTGAAGATCAGTCGGCGTGGGACTGAGGCAGTTGAGGTAAAGTGAATCAGCGTCTATAGCACGTGGCGGCCGCCGGCCGGGTCTCTAGCCATGACCGGGAGAATCTCCTTCGTTGCACAGGCTGCCCTGCCCGATCGACAGCCGTGAAACTACGTTCGTTAAAGATGGCTTCACTTAAGTTAGGACGCGTTGCCGCGGCCAGGCTGCAGTACGATCCGCATGCATAGTCATCGTCGGCGATTTCATTAACGCTCAAGTGCGACCGGGCGTCGGCCAGGAGTCTCCCTTAACCCTCTTAGGACAGGATGCATCAACGTCATTCGGAAGTTAAGATACTGAATGAATGAATTAATTCGCTTGACAGAATATCAGTCAGTCAAGCAAGAACACCCATGCACGATAACTGCGTGCGCTTACCGGTGTCCTGAAAAACAATTAACAATTGACTACGTAGTTAAGACCAGCATTACGAATAAAAGCTACTTAGTTATAAAAACATACGAAAACACATACACTAAACATAACACACAAAAGGCAGACGCCTAACCAATCTAATACAATAAAGTATACAGGATACGCAATACATAGGATTCGAAAACAGGAAGACCTGCGCTGATAGGAACCGACAGGACATGAAACGGATGAGATGCGGAAGAGAAACATAGCCTACGTGTATGAAAAGTCAAGACAAGTCAAGTCAAGTCAAGTAGCCTTTAATGAACCCGTGTCAATCGCGCAAGTTTTACAACAACATGAGTAATGAAATAATAGCGAAAAATATACAGTGCAACGCAAAAAAACGCAATGCAATACAATGAAACAACGGAAGAGAAACACGCGTGTATGAAAGCACAGAACACTGAGAACACGCATAGCAACTATCAAAGACAGTACACTGACTATGGCGGCTGGGTGTCATGGGTGGGGTGGGATGGGATGCCCCCAAAACCCATCACCCTTGTAACAAATGTAGCGTGAATCATTCAGCTGTTGCCTTTATCATCGCAGTTTATTACGTCATACGACAGCACACATTCAAAGTAGAATGAATAAAAAAACATATGATACAAATAAAAATTGCAGGTAGCAAAAAATTCTAAAAAATAAACCACAGTTTTGCTGAAAGTTTTCCAACTTTCGTATATTACACGAACTTGGTAGGCGTTGAAACCACACTTTGACGCCAGTGCAACAAGACGATTCATAATTCTCAGAGTAATGCCTCAGCTGTCACAAGGACAGTTTTCTTTGAGAGGTGAGGTAGTGTCTCCTCTCAATAGGGTTAACGCTCAAAGTCGCGATAAAGGCCGTCAAGACGACGTCGTCATTCGGAGACTTGCTCCGACAGCGCGCCGCGCTCCCCGGCGATATTAATGACCGCCGTGGAGCAATGTCGGAGCAGCAATCACTCCAATCTCTTCCTCCTGCTAGATATTCTCCGCTTAACGGCGTCGCGCGCGAGCGTCGGCTACGATTTGATTAAATCCGCGGACAGACACGTTGTGTCGGATAATCCGGAGCGCGAGCACTTTAGCGTCTCGGTGGGAAGGGCGTGGTGCGGAGTGGGAACGCGAACGGGGGCTTGGGGCGCCTAACCGGGGTGGGGTGATAGTCGGCCGCTTCAGCTGAAGATTGGTTATCTCGCAAATCAAATTCATTCTAATAACGTCGTCATTCCATTGTACATGCAGAACCGGATGATTTGTGCTGTGTTTGCACGCACGCCACTACAGAAGACAGACAAACTACAGTCAACCCTTTTTCAGCATGGCGTTTGCATTGTTGCGTGAATGTATATATGGCAAGTGTGCACACGAGCAGCACGTAAGGAGAACCCTAACCATAACCCTAACCCTTACTCACACGATCACTGCTTACTGAGTAAGTGGAAATGTCGTACGTGTGCGCATACTCATCTGTGCAACTAGACAAAAGCGGTGTAGAAAAAGAGTTCACCACAAACTACTGCAGTGATTTTGAGGCAGTAAACTTAACGAAGAAAACGTCACAGGAAAATCGTGTAAGCAGGTTGGTCTCAGCAGGTAACGAATGAAGAACTTTCCATAAAATTTGTCAAGTTGTCAGCAGCTCGATGTGGGAACCACACCGCCCCATTCTACGTGGCAACACCGGAAAAAGTAATTTACTTCGGAGAGTGACACTGTCCACTGTTCAGTGACCATCGGTCGGTTTTTGGTTGGACTGTACTGTAGAGTGGCGAAAAGCTGCCTACAAAAGTTAAGTTACTCAGCACAACAGGGAACCAGAAAAAAGTTCACGTTCGCTATCTCATCTGCTGCTGAGCTTCTTGTTGTAAACAGCGCCACAAGAGTCCGGCGATGCCGGGGCACTTTCTTCGTCAGGCATAGCCAGTTGATTGAACAGACATTTTTTATTTAAAAAAGTCGTTCTGAAAAGTGCTAACAGTCTATAGCATACGAGAGTGAGCGGATGTTTGCCGGCAAGCAATTGAAGACAGTTGACAAGTTTCTGCAGTCGAAAACGCACGTCGAGCCAGACCAGAACTGTTCTCGTCTGTGTAACGGCGATGCTGACGGCCGCAGATGATTGAAGCGAACTGCTGCAGCAGCACTTGAGCTATAAGCATTCATTTCATATTGAAAAGACGACGTGTCAGTGCAAAGTTCAACGCAAAGACGAAAATTCGCAAAGATGTGGTAATATATTCATTTAAACGGAGAGCAGAGTTTCGATACACATAGCTGCATGCAGGAAATTGATGGAACAATCTGCCCTCTGCTGCTCTACTTGACAATAACTTATCGCCGACCACATCGAACAGAGGAAAATAAAAAGACGCATATTTTTGATCAGCGTCGATTTGACGAACGCCATCTGGTGCCGTTGTATCATTGCTAAAAGCGGTTCTGTCTGTCTGTCCGTCCATTCGTCACACTCGGGAGCCACGCCTATACACGGTTCAACATATCGAAACAAATTTCACACCGTATGATAGAGCTATGTTTTAGAGATGGGAAAGAACCCTCATTGTTTGGGTTCGGTTCGGGTTCTCGGAAACGTTAGGTTCACTTTAGTTATAAAGCTAGTAATTTTTCTTGTAACTGCAATATTGTCAACGGTATTGGAAACCACATAGCACAAAACTCGGCACGCCCACAAAGCATTTCGGACCATAACGATAATTTCTAGACGGCGCTGATTTCTAGAAATGAGAAGCAGAGGCCCACTTTGTGAAATAGGAAAGAAAAGACTGGCTGGTTTTCGTGTTTACTAAGGTTGCGTTTCTTTGGCCGTTTGTATGGTGGGTTGTCGAATGGGAAAGAAACCTAATTGTTTGGGTTCGGTTCTGTTCGGTTCTTTCGAAAACGAGGGTTCTTGTAGTTCGGTTCGGGTTCGGTTCTAGTCCCATCTCTACTATGTTTCTTAACGCAAAATTTCGTAGTCTTGAGTTTTTGCACTATTTTCGCATTTTTTCGCGGAGAATAACGAAAACGAGCACCTTATCTTCCGCGAATTCTACGTACGGTAACATCTTGCTAAAAGAACGCACTCACACGATCAACAACAAAATAAAACAGTGCAACTCTAAGTCTAACCCTGATCCTAATGCTAATTTCCAGAGCAGATTGATCAGATGAATCGGAGTGGTATTGTCGAACGGTACATTGTTGTCAAATAAATCTGGTTCAATAAAAGAACGCATCCAAACGATCGACAATTACATGTTTTAGGGGTGTGCCGGAAGTGCCCGTGCATAAGTTAGACAACTAGCTAATAGCGCGGGCGGGATATCGGGGATGTTCGGAATTCGGAATTTTCGGATCTCGCTTTTGAGCGATGACATCAACCGGCGTGCCGCTGACTGGCTCTGTCATACAGGTGTAAGGGTTACGCCTTGCCCATTGCACTCGTCTGACAACAGATCGGCCTATACGTAAAACCCGGAAACGAGCGATGTACGGCACATCGCGCAGTTTCACAGATGGTTGAAAGCAACCGTGACGCAGACACGTGCCACCGCAGTCCGCGGTGCGTTCGTCGACGGCCGCGCACGCCGATAAGCTGCACTGTACAGACAGAGCCAGCCGACTTCATCAGTAACCGGCTAATGTAAACCAGCCGGCGCACGCCGTACATGCACGCACTTGTCCACTTTCACCGCTAACCGTAGCCGCTCTTCCAGACATCCGGACCGCAGATGCCCGCAGAAACAGACGCGATATCTGGGGATACGACGGTACGCGTACCCCCACTTGGGATCAGGATGCGTCTCTCCGGAAATTATTTCCCCTAGTTATACCACTAGTTCATCATCATCATTTTATTTGTTCATAAAACTATTTCATAAAAACATGACAGCTGAAACTTGAATACTTGAAACGCTAAAAACTCGCCAAGGCTTACGGTTAGGGATAGAAAAAAGTTTATTAAGTTTTTTGTTAAATAATGTTGGCCACGGGAGATCCGGGGGAATGTGTGTCTTACCCCCCCCCCTCCCTTGTGGGGGAATAGAATCGTAAAACTGGGCGGATGGAGGTGTGGATTACTAGCGAGCTATTGCAAAAACGACGCCAAACTTCTTACGGTTTGTTAGAATTTTGACCGGAAGTAGAAATATCGCGTTTTATATATATTTGTATATTTTTTTGGCATTATGTGTGCTGTTTCTCTGTTTGTTCTGTCTGTCTGTCTGTCTGTCTTCTCTGTATATATGTTATTTTTCTGTACTAGCCTGCGGGTCATATGTTGCATGATTTAAATAAGGCTGTGTACACTGTCACAAAAACGTGCCACCCTAGGCCTATTGTGACGATAATTTTGTCAACTATTAACTGATTTTCCTAATTATTTCACTGATGATTAAATTTCCAACAAAACAATATACAATATTCCCATCACACTTAAAATATGTTGCCGCACTACCTCAAGAAACTGTGGCATTAAAATTACGTCATTGTAAATATGGTTTGACGATTTTGATCAAACATTTGTGTCAATTGAAGGGATAAAGCGACGAAGTTATAAGTGAATTTCCAAACAAATGGTGGCCGAAAACTAGCATTAACATTAACTGCTGAGAAAGTTCAAAGACACGACACCGGCACAGTCGACAGACTCACAGGTAGCGGCAGACCACGAAGTACTTGTACTTGTACTTGTGGATGATGGACCATAGAAGCATCAGCTTTAGAGCAGACCCATATCATGGTAGTAATCATCTAGCCTCTTCTTGAAGGAGTTGACTGATGGTGCTTCTACGATGTGTTGCGGCAAGGAGTTCCAGCTGTTGACGACTCTTTGAGAAAAGAAGAACTTC
>Ga0049105_1000669_pt1 | contig 12803 bp, 10 predicted proteins | sample WorMetvaBAHAMAS1_FD_61260 | JGI IMG/M metagenome (GOLD analysis project Ga0049105, IMG submission 61260) | Worm MetaG Olavius vacuus BAHAMAS.1 | ecosystem: Host-associated > Annelida > Digestive system > Unclassified | place: Germany: Marburg | collected 2013-04-09
CAATATGGAAAATACCGATTCAGAACGATCGCGTGTATGCCCCACTTGGAAGCCAGAAGAGGCAGGTATCAGCCGAGTTCCTACGTACTCGGTCCACTTTCTCAAAATCTGTCGTGGTGTCGGTCGCCGTGTCGCTACTTGAGCCTGGTGTAAAAATTAATGGCGCTTATTACCGTGACGTCTTGCTCGGTCAGCACCTTCTGCCGGCGATTCGTTCCGTAGCAGGAGACTTTTTCACTTACAGTGTGCTCCAGTGACACCGTGGAGTTTTCGTCTCGCAATACACCAGATTTCATCTCACCGTTGCCGTGGCCGCCCAATAGCCCTGACCTAAATCCCGTGGACTATGAGGTGTGGGGCGTGCTCCAGCAACGCGTCTACCGTAGCAGGATTCGTGACGTCGACCACTTGAAACAGCGTCTCATCGAGGAGTGGTGTTGCTTCGACCAGAACATCATTGACCGAGCAGTTCGACAGTGGCATGTTCAACTACGCGCATGTGTTCGTGCAAACGGCGGCCACTTTGATCACAAACTGTAACTGATGTTTTTGTGTACGAACTGCTAATGCGACTTTTCCATATTGGAAACTTCTGTTTTTGAGTTCCATTTTTAAAGCAGCTGTTGCTCAGAAACTGTGCGGTGGATTTTGTTGAAAGTTGCAACGTTTACGTCGGAAAGATGATAATTAAAGCCGCTGAGAGGATATTTAATTCTGATAAGATATGCCGTAGTTATAGTGATTTGAATTTTGGCGTCACTTTTTTGGAACACAGTTATAGAACCCACAACAGTATAGTCGATTTAGCTATGTCGCTTTTCAGTCACGGCCAAAGTCGACATGGCAAACAGCATGCTAACGTCGCAGCAGACGAACGTTGGCCTATAAAAGCTGAATTCGAACGAATGATATAAACAGAAATTGAGCTATAGAAAAAGCGTGGATTGAGGAATTACGTGTAATTGTGCATCCGTAGACGTATGACGTATAGAACAACGATGTGAGTATGCAGGAACTATACAAGCGTCCCGCAGATGCACTCTGACAAGACGCAGCCCATCATTGCCAATAAAAGTGATTTAAAAATCGACAATAACCATTAGCGTAAATCACGGAATGTAATTCTCCGGCGTTTGCTACGACAAACTGTACGTACGTTTGTCCCCCCCCCCCGCCGGCTTGCATTCAAGGCCCGGCTTCCATCTGTCTATTAATACAGCAGCATATTACTGCGAGAAAGGCGCAAGAAACCTTATTTTTTGGTCACTCTGTAGTCTGTATTCATTCGGAAAAACTTAAAAAACAGCAGATACAGAGCCCATTGCATTGCGTTCTGCAATGTATCATCTTCATCTTCTTCATCATCAACATCACCATCAGCGTTGTCGCCTATATTCTGACCCGCTAGTGGGCTGGCGGAGGCTGGAGGCAAACAGTATGACCGCCGCTGTTTGAAGCGACTGCTAGAAACCGACAACTTGAGAAGAACAGCGTTCAGTTATGACTGCGAGGCTGAGGACACACAGCCTAGATTACATTACATTAGTACAAGACTGCTAAAACACTACTATACACGGTGTGTACAGTAATAGAAACCGAAAACAGCTAAAGAGGAAATGATCGGGAAAAGAGATAAGTTATGAGGCAGTTCCGAAAAACAGTCGGCGTTGGAGCGGAGGTGACGTCGGTCGGCAGATTGTTCCAGAGGCGGCTTCCAGCCACCGAAAACGCACGATCGCCAACAGTGGACAGCCGTGTTCGTCGGATCACCAGCTGTGAAGATGACGACGACGGGAGACGGCGGCGGTTGGAATCGGCGACACGCTGGATGTAGTCGGAAAGATACCGTGGCGCCAGACCATGCGGTCATCGGTAAATGAGCACAGCCAAGTTGAAATATTCGATGCGTTCCGGAGACCGCAGCCAGTGAAGGTCTCGCAGCATCGGTGTGACGTGCTCTGTAGACTGTCAATAGTTATAGACGCTTCTGACTACCAACAGTCAGAAGCATCTACATGAATATCTCTACGACGATGACTGCTTAATTATCAACAATTTCTCTGGTGGAGCAACATGTGACGCCGCATGGCAAATTTTACCCATGGAAGACATGCATAACTGCGGAAATGCAGTTCGTGGAATCAATCATTTATTAATAACAAAAAGGCCAACTGGCCACTTACAATGGAATGCAGCGCAACGAGTGCCATCTGTTATAAATAAAGGGTAACGGGCGGAAACAGAAAGAAAAACGGGACAAAGTGAGGGTACGATTTGGGTACTCCATATGTTAGTCCTTGGCTTTGGATCCCAAGTCCTTGTTAACGTCACTGATACATAAACAGACGTCCGTATCGATCGATAGACGTAAATTAGAAGCAACAGCGACAGCGGCCGGTCATAAGTCGCATCAGAGCATCGTAAATCTCGCAGCACACATGACCACGAAGACGCACCTGCACAAAGAAACTGTAGCGTCATTCATCTCTGCATGGCGCTCGGCTCGGCCAGTCGCTCGACCTTGAGCGCCACACGCACACGTGTACGGCGTAACCGTGTAGGGGCCTACCGTATACGTGCAATGTCTCGGCTAGGTAGACACAGTGTCACGCGATGCGTACATTACATAAGCCTACACATACTGACCCTTTCTGATCCTTTAATAGCAGCAATAACTATTGGTTAATTCTTTCCCTTAGCAAACGGTGACGATATTTTCCAACATCACAGCGCCAGACACTGATCTAATCCGTCGAACAGTCTGTGCCCTGGTCGTTGATAGCCGAGTTGGTACTCTAAGCAAATGGAGTAGATACCCATTCGTCAAGTCATGTCCAGCTATTTCGAATACACGTCGAGTTAACAAATGTACTGATTATGTAAGCTCATTTTACTCAGTTAACGATTCGGGAGCCTATATCCTGTTTGTTGAAATAAGAATAGCAGCGTTATTTCGTGCCGAACACTGTGACGCTGGTGCCACACGCACGGTTTCGGTATCATCTTCTTCGCATTTGTCATCGTCACAATTAACAGTTGCTGCTGCTGCTGCTGTCGTCACCGTCGCCATGACGACGTCACGTCACGTGACCGCCGTCAGCCAATCACGCGTGGCGGTAGATGAGCAGGGCTCGGCAGGGATTCAGACGGCGCGGCGGCAGGATGCGGGGGACGAGATGACGTAGACAACTAACAGTACTGATGCTCGCTAAATATCACCGACGAAACGGATGCGACGCACGCACGCACGCACGCAGTGCCTAAGCCACATCAGCAATGCCGGCGCTAGAAATAGACATGTGTCTTTCTAGCAGACTGCAAACACACGAACCGCGTTTTTAACAGTCGTTGCAGTATAACCGTATTACTGGACACAACGAAAACGGTGATGGGAAATTGAAAATCGAACCAAACTACACTGTGTCCCCCAAAACGTGCCAGGTTTAACTTGCTGTAACTTGGCGAAAACTTAACCGATCTTCAAAATTCTTTCGCTGTTAGAAAGAGTAAGAAATTTGCTACAAAATCCACATAAAACTGTCCTTCACATCTTTAGTATGCTGCTGCAATACCTTGAGAAATCAGAATCCAAATTTGGTGAAAATTGCACTGCTCTTAAAATAACAATTAATTACAAAGCTCTTAAAACGTTGTTTTTATTAGCTTTAACTCGGTGAAATCCTAACCGATATTCACAATTCTTTCACTGCTGAAAAAAGAAGAAAATTATTTAAAAAAACTACGACAAACTGGAAAAACTTCTTCAGAAGTAGCTTAGAGCGCTTCATGCGAGCGGTGCAGCTCGCCTCAGTCAGATCTTGCGCACGTAGCCATGCACGCAGCCACGCACATCGCCTCTTGAAGCATTTCAGCTGCAGATGCTTTTTATGATGCGGACAACAGATGACTTAGCAATGCCTGTCCCTCGTGATATTTCACAGACTGTGCTTTGAGTTCGGGGCTGGTCCTCCTGACACAGAACCATATCGTTCACCTGGTCAGTGTTTTCATCCGTGCGGCCTGCCGCTGCCCTGACGTCTGCAGTCCACTACTGTGTCTGTGTCTCTGAACTTCTTGAGTAACCTTTGTCCGCTACGGGCGAAAAGATTGAACATCGGCGATTTCGCTCCAACGCGGTCAGTTTGACCCAAAATTTCAGATAGAAGGGGTCGCCCACACCAACCATTCTTCTTCTCAGAAAACTAAGCTAAATGATCTTTCGTACGGTATAAAAATCTGGACAGATCTTTCTTCCGTTTTGTCACAATCCACGCGTTTGACAGACGGACGGACGGACGGACGGACTGACAGAATTCTCATCGCTAGACCGCGTCTGCATTCCATGCAGCGCGGTAAAAATATCCGAAGAGAACCGAACTGCCACTGATGATTCGTTTCTTTCGCATCTGTAATCATGTGTCACCAATTCACCATTTGGACTTTCACTTGAAAACAGACTCGAACGTGATGCATTGTAATGCCGCGCTATTTCATATGTCAGACACATCTTTCAATTCTTGTTTTTAATCAGATACTTCAGATGAACATAATTTTTAAAGAAAAAGCGCAGCCACCGCATAGACAGCGTGCGTCGGCGGTCATTATATCGTTCAAGGTCATTCAATGTCACTTATGTTAGACCAACATAGAACCCGTATATGCGACTTCCTGCTAGTGAATAATAGGCCTACTAGCTGGCATCCTATCTCTATAGTTAATTCTGCAGTCGAATTACGACTAATCGTGAAGGCCTATCTCCCGAGCATCATTGTGAAGTCCAAAGAGTTTACTTCAAAGTTAATAAAAGTTTAAAAAATCAAGAAACAATACAGTTAAAAAGTTCACAACAATTAGAGTTCCACAGTCAGTCGAAGTTTTCATCAAGATCGTAACTGAAACTCGATATAGGCCTACCACTGAACGCTACCGCCATGCCATCGTGTCTGATCTCTACATACGACTCCGTCCATGAGACTGCGACGTACCGGCGAATGCACTTTTTAACAATGTTCGCTGCATGTCGGTGACGTTTTTGCCAGTTATAGACATGTTTATCTCACAGTTAAACGTGCAATTAAATGTTAAGTCGGATACGCTCATTATCAAAGTTCACAATGACGCGCATTACTCGCCCAGCTTTCTATGCCTGTCGTCCCACTACAGTCACTTAGTGACACCCATAATATCTCACTCAATGTCTCAAACGCTACCGGCCTGTTTAGAAGACACCGCACAATGTAGTAGTCGTTTTCAATGGTGCCGAACGGGCGTCGCTTTTATTGCTCCAGACTTGTTAAACGCGCCTATAGGCCTAATAAAATAACGTGTATAATTATACATCAACTGATGTGACGCCTAGCGCAGGGTCGGTCGGTGAACTGCAGTATATAAATCATTGAGTTCGGTCAGGCATTAATGGCCGTAATATATGTCGCCCGATTCCCGAACATTCCACTTGAGTACTCACAGATAAAAGAAAATAATTATTATTATGGTCTCTGAGTGTAGCCAAGATGAAGTCTCTTGGTTTCTAACAACGTCTATTAAAATCACGGGAGGGGCACAACACCTAAATCTTTGCGAGCACTAATAAAGATGCAGCTAAAGACGATCGTACCTAAGGAACAAAGCCATAAATATGTAAATTCTTGAAGTAATCTTAACAACCCACTAATATCACAATTACTGGTTGCTAAAAATTTTGGTTTTACATTGTTAGAAATATCAAATACACGAACTGCAATATGGCCTACACAACCAAATTTTTGGGTGGCCCACCTTGCTCACCCCGCAGCGCCCCCTATGTTTAAATTTATTCCGCCGCGAAATACACGGATGCCAGATGTTTCGTACCCTGGCCTTTTCGTAAAAGGGTTACGGTTAGGTACCTTGGGTTAGGGTTAGGGTTAACGCTAGTGTTAGGATTAGGTGTTAGTCTTAGAGTTAGAGGTTTGCGTTGGGATTAGAATCAGGGTTAGAGTCAGGGACAGAGATGCCTAGTGTACGAAACGCTTGGTTCGAAAAGGTTAGGGTACGAAATGGCTGGAAGCCAAATAGGCTACACGCACCTCGCCAGGCGAGACGAGGAAAGAAAACTAAATCTTCGATGTGCGCAACAGCAGTAAATCGTGCATTCTGCCCAACCTCTCATGCGTTACGTGACTGCCTACACGGTTTGCACGTCACGATATTCTAATGTAGGAGAGAGAGAGAGTTTGCTTTATGTATACTTAACGTCGTCTGAAAGCACACACTTATGTCAGTTCATAGAAGCAGTGAACAACGCAGGCAGTTTAATCATCGCTGTCAGTCAAGCGGGCCGACACATACTTGTAGACCGGATGTCGTGTCGTCAACCGCTACTGCAAGGCCCACAAGCCCGGCCTTCGCGGCTTTCGTTCAGCGGTCGTATAAGTAAAGCTGTATTAACAACGCGCTCAAGCACACATTCACGCCCGTCGGCGGAGGTCGTCCGTCAGTGTCGAAACCGAGAATCGTTTACATGGCGGCGACGCACACACACACACAGTGACACACAGTACCACACCGCTGCGACGTTAGTACCGGTTTCATTCGCTATTAGGCCCACATGTCGACCACCACTATGCTCGCACTTGATGATCAACATCCGTATTCGTCGTAAACAGCTTCAGCAACGAGCGCTCTGCTCATCATCATCATCATCATCATTATCATTATCATTATGACGCTACGTCATAACTGACGTCATCCACTACGCGAAGGGAAGGGCCAAAGGGCCGGGCCCCTCTACTGCAAGCTGCCTCAAAATTTGCCAAAAGGCTCCACAATTTTCCGGCTTCCCAATGGCCTTCACGTGCTAATTAGGCTGCCCGACATGTATGTCGGAAGGCCTTAAGGTTTGCTGTTGTACTGGTTAAAGGTTTTTAACGGAGCTTCGCTCCGCCAGAATGCGCTAAAGCCGCCCATCACATGTAGGCCATGAGACGATCCGTCATATTGAATACTTGTTTCCGGGAAATATCTTACTCGTCTCTCCCCTAATTTTACGAAGGGTTAAAAAGTACGATTTTTGGCATCGATCGCTCCACCGCACTTGACTTTGAGCTGCTCTCGTTTCGAAACAGAAAAAATATATGAAATCTTTCAAACTTTGTATGCAGCGATGATAGGACTATGTTCTCACCAAATTTGGTGAAATTTGGCCAGCGCCCCTTTGAGAACACCCATGTGTTGTATGCCATTGACAGTTGACACGATCCATCTTTGGTGGTAAATTCGTAATCAGTAATCAGTTCCCACTGGAACTGTGCTATGTAAATTATAGTCATGTCTTCCAATTTCTCACATCCGACCATTATGCTTATGTGATCACTGCTTTTGTTAATGCCAGTACTTTGGTCTTTTCTGAAATGATTTTCAGTAGGCCTACCATTTTCTTGCTGGTTTCATACCAGCATCTGTCACGTCCTGTAGGTCCTTTCTTGTTTCTCCATCAGTGAAGCGCAGATTGTTGACTGTGCTGCCGTACACAACGATGCTGACACTTTGTTTTTCCCCAGTTCAGTGCCATTTTCATCGCAACTTGAGCTTCTACTAGAAGACTATATAAAGAACTACGGGGAGCATGAGCACCCGCATAAAATTTTGCAGAGAGGCACACGTGTAGGACGGTCGATTTTACCAGCGCATTTTTATTATATTCCCTTTCCCTTAAATTATATCCATTTCATATATTTCATCCCTTCCCAGCTCTAAATTATTTTCCTTTTTCAATTCAATATTTTCCAACATATCTCCATACAATTCCAATTATTTCTAACATATTTCCAATCAATCCAATCATTTCCACTCATTTCCCACTCAAACATTTCCATTCCACATCCAATTCCATCAAAGTATACATTTTCCATTCATTCAATCACTATATTTACCATTTCAACTCAACATTTATTTATTTATTATTTTCTCGTCCATCTACACTATTCTGCGACACTGTTTCTTCAATATCTTCTTATATTTCGATCTATTATTTTATAATAAATTTTTAAATACCTTTACAACACTCGAAAAATCATTTTAACACTTCATTTCCTAACCCCCAAATTTTATTGCAGATCTAATTTTACCCCGTTCCCCTTCCCCTCCCTCCCCTTCCCCGCCCCTCCCTCCGCCCTCGCAAAATTAATTGCGCAGTAAAAATCGATTGGGTTTACGTTTTTCAGCTGGTGATTAAGCAGCGTTTTCTACATTACGAGTTTTGCGCACGTGGCTTCCGGATTTTCCGAACGGATTCAATGTTTCCGGACGCTGATCGACAGAGTCCTTGTTGATCGACGTCTGTCCGAGACCTGTCAGCTCATTTTTGTCGTTCTGGACGTCTTCAACTGTCATTTTTCGTCGTCTGTGCTTCCGACCGTGACTCTGTGCTGTGTTCCGGTCGTGATACATTGCTGCCGCTTCGAGTGTTTGGAGATCTCATCATTGTGGTGCCGAGATTACAGGAACTTACCAGAGTGTTGAGGTGTGTTTGATCGGTTTCATGGGATTAAGGAAAATTTTGTATTTCCATTTTAGCAGGATTTAGGGGTTATCTGGATTCAGGCCTTTAATATCTATCGTAAAAGCACAGGTTTAAGATTAGCAGCACCTGTGATTGAGCAATATTTAGTTGTTTTAGGTTAAATTTTGGATTAAAATTGGGGAATTAAAATTATTAGACTATTATTATTACATAATCTCATCACTGGTAGTAGGTCACAGAGGTCACTCAAGGTCATAGACTGGAAGGATGCATCGCCTGACGTCCGGGAAGACAACTTCATGTGTCTCTGTTACGAAACCACAGTCAGAAGAGACTCATGATTCTGCCGCTGATGTTAGCGTTTCACTGTCCCCTCCCATTCGTTCACCGCAGGTAACATCTTCAAAGACCATGCGGCCAGTCAGGAAAATGTCTCACTCTCAGATACTGAATTACTGTGTGTGGCAGACACTATGTTAAGTTTGGCACAGAGGTAATAGCACCACACACAGCAACACAGTAACCTCTTTCAAACCCCTCCCTTTCAAACGCACTATAGAGAAGATCGAGGGACTGATCGGTCCTGAGTCCGACGAGTCCCGGGTGAGGCTCAGAACGCGCGGAGAATGGTGGGGTGCGACTCCGAGCCTTCCCAGTAGAGGGAGAGTATGGAGCAATGCCCCGAGAAAAAAAATTATAACCTAAATCTGAACGTTGAAATCAGTATCTTTTTGCGAATTTTAGAAGGCAATATCAACTTTCTGTCTTTCCATGGGAAGGAAACTGCGCTCCTTGCCCCTGCCTGCCGGCGCCCATGATGGAGACTTCTCTAGAGAATGAGTGTTCCAAGAACGGAGTACCGGCGATCTTCATACTAGGCAATGTCAACCAGCTGCGACTAGCCGCTATACAGTCGTCAAGATGGCTGGTGTGACCTTGCCAGTCGTTCAACGCTTGCATCTCTTGGCATCATTCTCGATCAGCGATCATGAAACCGCTGTAACCAAGTCGCCATCATCACACATCGGTATATGTTAGTAAGTAGTACCTCCCAGTCACAGAGTAGGGCTATTACGGTTCCACTAATTCCATTTCCGGTTCAATTCTGTTCGGTGTCCAACAAAAACCGCGGTTTCGGTTCGGTTTTTAGTTACTTACTTACCTTTTTAGGTCATTTTAAATCGCGAAAGCATGAACGCTGTTAGTGGTAACATAAATTTTGGACTAACATACTATACATACATATCTAAGCACAGAGCAAACCAAAGACATGCACAGATTCTGCAGATGTCAATGTCTGTCTGTACGGAAAACACAGACAGCGTCATATTAACCTAGCCTACTTGGTTACAGAAATTTGTATAACTGAAACAATAGAGCACGAAATAGGCCTACATCAGACAATATGTTATTGTTGTTGTTTATGCTCATAGGAAACTCTGTAGCCTTAACGCAATGCTTTTGTTTTGCACTTACGAATAAAGTATACATAGCCCACCGAACATACGCTAAATGTGTTTCTCTCTGTGCTTAAGTTGAAGGCCGTAAAACCGTTGCATACATAGTCTCAGGTCTATATTCTCAGTAGATGCATCACTTGCTTGCTGTGGTATCAGAGACAAATGGTACGAACAAGAACGGATCCATGGGGGAAGGGACGAATGCCCTCCATAGACGATCAAATGCTATGGGTTTCCATCAACAAACGTCTTCTGACAAGGCGCCAATTTACGACAAACATCCAAACGAGAGATATTCTGTGACGCTTGGAAATCGCTTTTAATTGGGGTTCTTCCCCGGACCCCGCTGGGAGAGCTCACGACGCTACTCCAGATCCCCTAGTAGGCCCTCACCATTCCCCACCCCCTCGACGTCTTCGGCCCATCGAACCCTCTTCCTTACCCCAAACCTCGACTTTCAGCCGTGTCTTCTGGATCCGACCCTAGGCACGAATGTCTTCAGTAGCCTATCACAGCATCAGCATGGCGTCTTAGAATAGTTCACGGTATATTTTGATTTCGCTTTATGGTTTATTCGAAAGTGATGCGATGATGCGATATCTGTACCTACTGTCGTGTGGTTTACTGCACCATACTGTCACGTCACGCGATCTTCAGGTAGGCCTACAACACATTTTGTCACAATGTGACAACCACTGAAATCCGGACGTCTGCAGACAACAGCGACAGTAGAAGCTCTACGAGACACTAAGTGTATCAGATAACTTACGTTTCAATTTCCAAGACCAACCAATCGACGAACAATCACGTCAACGAGTTGTAATACAATGGTTTCGATTTCGTCGTCAACCGCAACTAACCGGCCGCTGTACGCGCACTGCAGCATGTGAGCAGTCGTACCGGTGTGTGTGAGAAGGCTGGCCACGCCTTGACTGCCTGCCCGCCCGAGCTTTCACGCCGCCGAACACCCTCGTCGGGGCTGCCTCGATCTCTGCTGGCCGGCCGGCCGCTCGCTAACGATCGTTCTACGAGGCCTTTCGTTGGCGTGGTAACGGTCACGGCGTAAACACTTACCGCCGCCATCCGTTCGCGTTGAGGTCGTTGGACCCCACAGCGTTCGACCATCGATCTGGCGCGTGCAGAATACCTTCGCACAAAAACGACCCCACTCACAGAAAGGCACAGACGTGTAATTATCGGTATGCACTGCCTGAGAGGGTGCTTCATTCCTGGTGAAACCGAAAATGCAAGTACTATACCATAAAATTGGCCTAGACCATAGCTCAACGACGTGACCAGTATTTAGATGTAGGCCTACGTGGGCTAAGCGCATCCCCTTCTCTCATGCCCTTCATCCCTCTCTTGCCCCTTCTCTTTCTGTTTTCTTATCTTTCGATTCTCCTTCGATCTCTACATCTGTCCTCTCTCTCATTCCATTTCTTCCCAGCCCCATAAAGCAAGGATACGGTTTAGAAATCAATACCCAAATTTCATTTGAAGGCATGGGGTGCTAAAGGGGCAACGTATGGGTATGGGGAGGGCTAAGCCCCTCCTCGGAAATTTTTTTTTGAGTTTTACTCTGAAATGGCAAAATGCGCAGAGCAGAGAGGATCTAAAACTCGCAAACGGAGCAAATCCTGGCCTCCGCCACGGAATACTTAATTCGAGTTGTGCAACACTGCGCGGCCATCTAAGCAACAGCTGAGCTCTCCTTGCCGGTTTTTGCGCGGACAGATCGAGACAGACCGACATAGACACAAACAGACAGAAGGCAAACAGTAACTTCCTCGCTCAGCATAGCGCACAGATTAGGTGAAACTGTATATAGGAGCATGCAGACTAACAGTAAAAAGCTGTTGCAGAATGCAGATAAACCGTGCGACGCTCCGCATCATCTGAATATTATTCTCTAAAGTTAATTAGGCCGCCCGACAGGTATGTCGGAAGGCCTTAATAAAATCTGCTGCACTTTTTTTCTTTCTTGTTTTCCCGGAACACGGCTCTCAGCAGCCGCGGCAAGGCCGCCCATCCAGGGCCGGATTTAACTGATGGGAGGCCTGGGGCCCAGTTTACTTAGGTGGGACTGGGAGACTGCAACAACTTTATGATCAAAACTGCAAGGCTAAGACTACTAGCAAGCAACAAAATGCATTTTTGTTTTAACAGTATAAATAATAACCATATTAGCCTATTATCAGCCTACCGAGCTCTGCATGTTCTTTCGTGTGGTATATAAATCTGGACAGATCTTTCCACCGTTTTGTCACAAAGCACGCGTTTGACAGACAGACGGACGGACGGACAGAATTCTCATCGCTAGACCGCGTCTGCAGGCGCGTCGCCAGGAAAATCCGTTTGGGGGGCACTCCAAAGAGGTAGAGGGGCACACGTGATCGAGGCACCAAAGGCGCCGAGCCGAGACGCCGGAGGCGTCGAGTTGCGAGGCGCCATGCGCCGAGAATCGAGACGCCGAAGGCGTCGAGGGGGTGGGGAATGGGGAGGGGGTATCCCCCTCCCCAGCCGACTAAGGAGTCTGGGGGAGCGTCGTGAGCTCCCCCAGGGGGGGTCCGGGGCGGAGCCCCGGCCGAAAATGATTTTTAGTGTTTTCTAGGTGTGTTAGAACGCCTCTCGTTGCAACGTGTAGCGTCCATGGGTAGACAGCTGAACATCTCACATACCAACTATAGTGCTACATTTCTCAGCTATATAGGTCTATATCGGGAACAGGCGGGTTGGCAATCGACTAAAGAAATCGACGAGATACACAGAACAATACACATAGTGACTCACTGTTTAGGCCTATCTGATGTCCCACAACCCTTAATTTACCCTATAGTGAG
>Ga0049105_1000670_pt1 | contig 12799 bp, 7 predicted proteins | sample WorMetvaBAHAMAS1_FD_61260 | JGI IMG/M metagenome (GOLD analysis project Ga0049105, IMG submission 61260) | Worm MetaG Olavius vacuus BAHAMAS.1 | ecosystem: Host-associated > Annelida > Digestive system > Unclassified | place: Germany: Marburg | collected 2013-04-09
AGTGGTAATTCTGTTCGTCTGTGAGCACAGGCGTGATGCTAGTCCTGTCAGTATTTCAGTTGCGGTGGTAATTCTGTTCATCTGTGAGCACAGGCGTGATGCTAATCCTGTCAGTATTTCAGTTGCAGTGGTAATTCTGTTCATCTGTGAGCACAGGTGTGATGCTAGTCCTGTTCACCTGTCACTCTGATGTTCATATTTTGGCTTTTTCATCGTCATTAAAACAGTTACTGATTTTCAATCATATTTCCACCATGCTATACAACTATACATATTTAAAGGACCAATATCTCATTAGAAGTCAGCCACATTCAGTCAAAGACTATGAAATATCAAGATTGTTAAAACATGAAGTAGTGAAATATTTATAAACGACATAAAACATCATTTACATGCCATTTGCTATACAAATTCAAGAAGCTAATATGTGTTGTTTAAAATTCAGTGGCAGAACTAACTGCTATGTGCAGTTTAATTTTCTGTTGCATGTTTGCTGTGTGGTATTTACTGCAGTATGTTTATTATTTCATTTTCATGATGTGTTTTGAAATTGGTATGAAGGCTTTGCAGGTGTACATATTTGACGACACTGACCCAGATGAGACAACATACCTCGGAGTTGCAAGAGTACCATTGATTACATTGGCTCATGACAAACCGATACAGGGCACGTTTGAACTGATCAAGGTATTTTCAAACATGATCAACTTTATTCACCAACATCAGTGGTAGACAATACAAGGTAATGGAAAGAGAAAAAAAATTAATTCGCTGCACAGCAGCACAAAAAAATCATAACTTACAACATTATCTACAAAACAGATTGTCCACACTGTTAAACCGTGACAAAAACTTATCTTGTCTTTTCTTAATTAAACAGCTAGGCAGTTCAGTTCCAAAATAGCTGCAACATTCTTGAACAACATCTATGCAGTTCTAAATAATTTCATGAACAACCGATTTGAACTGAAATCTAGAGACTGCAAATCGGCCTTATTCAGTTGACAGCATTCAAGCCCATATAAAAGCACGGAAAAACATTTAGCTGATACCAATTCTAAAATGACTACCTCTGATGCTAAGTTCAGAAGCTTACCAAATAAACTATCAACAGCACGCTGGAATGAATGTTTAGCATAAACCAGCGAGAATTAAAAAACACGAGATCTAACGATAAAGGCTTTCAAATATCTGAGTTCAGAAAGCCATGAAAAAAGACAACCATGCAATTCTGTGTTTCTTTTATAGATGTTTTCATTACCATGTCACTGATACACTGATTTATTGAACATTAATGCCTCAGCATGTTACATTTGTATATATACTCGGCTTTTGCAGAACGATGGATGCAGAAATGGCTCGGTGGATGTGGCTCTGCAGTGGCAGTACCCTTACCTGCCTCCAACATCAGCTGAACGAGCTCTGTGCCAGGTGAGTTGTCTGAGTTGGTGCAGAGCCGGCGCAGAGCACCCCCAAGCCTCCCGACCAGGGGGACCTCACGGGGGTGAAAGGACCCCATATGGTAGTGAAAGCTATATATAATATACATGTAGGTGTAAAAGGGCCACACGGAAGCGAAAGGGCCCTGTGCAGGTAAATGAAGGTGAAAGGGGCCCTCAGAGGTGAACTCTAAGCATGGTGGCGGTCAAAATATTTCTCGCTCACTCCGCTCGCAAGTTTATCCCCTGCTTTCCCACTTTCAGAGTGATGGCACCACCATTGAATGTAGTACACTAGTACTTCTCCAGATTCAGTTATCAATTCTATATTTTTGGAGTTGTAAAGGGGCAGAAGGAAAGGAGTAGAGGAGGGATAGAGGAGGATGCTCGTTAAAACGAATTTTCATGGTGGGCTCCACCAGAGTATTGGGGGTCTCACTCGGGCTTGCACAGGCTCTAACTTGGTGTTGGATATTGTCTCTTGGCCTGTGCAAATACTCTTTCCAGTTCTGTGCGTAATTGGCAAATTCTTCTCATAGTGTACTTGCATAGCAGATGGCATGGTTGTCTTTCCATATTTCTGCACCTTTGTGTGCCTGGTACATGTATATGTGTATGTCTGGGAATATTCATTAAATTATAATTATAATATGTGTGTATGGTGTGTAATATTGTGGAGTAATGTATGTGACTAATTTTACATAATACAGTTTGATATATTAATTTTTACATTTCCATGGCGACAGTTGAATTATTCTGAACATCACTAAATACAGTAAGGAGTCTAGTTGTATATAAATGTATAAGTCATTTAGCACAGTTAACGAACAGCCGTTAACTGTAAGTTATAAGTATTGCAGATCGAAGGAATTTTGTGTTGTCACAATACATGTACTACATTTACCAGTATTGGACTTTGAGTTGCCACCTTAATTACTGAAATACAACTAAGGTAAACTGTAAGCCTATTACAGACTTGATGCAGTGTTAATGTTGCGGTGTGGCATGAATGTAACTTGGACGTTAATTGACACTTAAATACAACTTACCTGTTGTATTCATTTGTGTGCAAAATAGGTCACAAAACGTTTGATTATATTTATCAAATTGAATGTTCGGCAATTAAAATGCACGACATATTTCTTGACGTTATGTGCAACATAAACTGTGCACCATGGTGCACTCTGTTGATCATGGAATGTGCCCGGTGTACCTTACCGAACTTTGCCATCGCCGACAACCCGACACGAACCCAGTCTGCACTCTGCTGACAGCACGCTGTACTGGCTACCGAGATGTCGTATGTCCATGGGCGAGCGTGCATTCTTGTACTCCAGCACACTCACATGGAACACTCTGCTTTCAACACTTCGTGACATAACCGACTGCACACGATTCAGAATACTACTCAAAACTCACTTCTTTGATCTAGGACCTTAGCCTAGAACTCATTTGTAATGCATGGCTGTACATGTATGTAAGGCAGGCAGTAGAACTCTGTGTAATATTATTCGTTTCGTCATTCATTTCGTCAAAAAGCTGAAAACTTATTTATTTCCGCAATCTTGCCAGACATTGTTTTATAACTGCATCGCCATGATAGTGGCCATTATAAATAGTTTTCTAATGTAATGTAATGTAATAATAATTATTATTATTATGGGCTATTTGTGAGCACTGTTTTAATGCAATGTAGTTAATATGATTGGCACTTCAAGAGCTACTGAAATATAAGCAGTGCTAAGTTAAGTGGCGATGGTAAAATGACGTTCATGCCACCTGTTGTAAATGCTGTTGCCACGTTGGGCATTAGTTGACAGTTGTACATTTATTAATAGTTTACAAGATGTGCAACCGATGTGCTAGACTGGAAGAATCTCGTCTGAGCCGATGTCACTGCTGCCTGGCGAGCAAGAAGCACTTCAGCAGAGTGCAGTTGCTGGTGGTCCTGGCATTAAGACTCACAAACAGCTGACGACGAGTTCTACCGGCGGTCCGACAGCCACGTCGACACCTGCTTCCACCAAAAAACATGCACAGCAGGTACGCTTAAAATTTCAACAGCCGAACTCAGTACTTGTGCTACCGTCACAACCGCTGAAGCTTATTTCTGAATATAATCCAACAGCCGCCTGTGTCACTGGTTATTTCTTGCAGTTGTATTGGTAGATAATGCACCATGTTATCATCCCGTAGAAAGAAATGAAAAAAAGATATTTCAAAACTTCATGCAAGCATCGGAGCCAGAACTGACCTCTCTCTTAGCCTGCAGGTGACCAAGTCGTAAACTCGGCAGCAGTCTGCCATTACTTTTGCCAGGCCCATGGTTACCTGTTTCGTCACAGTACATCACAACCTTTTGCCCGGTAGTACCAAGTGTACTGCTTAATGACAGATGCACATGTGTGTTAACAACTTGACCATAGTAGGTAATGAAAGTGTAACATCCAAGAGTCAAAGGGTAAAGGTAAACGTGGATTTGTATAGCGCCTTGTCGTGATCACACCTGTAAGGTGCTCAGGTATGGCATGCATTCTCAAGAGATCTCACAGTTTTACCTACACACCCCGCATTTATCCGCTAACGGAATGAACCATACCTGTCTTTGTCTTCCCAGCCAAAGCTGATACTCATTTACCGATCCCGGAGGGATGGAAGGCTGAGTTGGCCTTGGGTGGCTGGTTGGTTACATATGAAATGAGTGTCCGGCACCGGGAATTGAACCCGGACACAGTTGCCCATCTCAGTACTAACCGGGCCCGACATAGATTAACTTTGTTGATCGAAGCCAACGCACTAACCACTACACCAGACCACCAAACCAAGCAACCACCTGATCATGAGACCGATGCTGTAACAATTATGCCAACACCCCTTGATAAATAATAGGTTAATGAAGAACATAATCCATACTTGTTTTTGCTTATAACAGTATCGATGAATATATACAAATCGTTGCAGGTGCAGCCTTGCCGAGCAGAGTCGCCTCAGGCAGCTGTGCCGCCGGCAGCCACTCGACCGTCTGAGGATCTTGATGTCTCGTTTGTCTCAGAAGGCCCGCCAGTATCGGGCAAGTTCTTCACTGTAATGTTGGAAATGGTACATCTAGTGATACAATTGATGGGAGTAATGGTACTCTCAGCACCATTCTGTGGTTTTAATTGTATCTTTTATATTCTGGAAACTGTTGTGCTCGACCAAAGTGTGCTGCATCAGTGCGGTGTGCCAGTTTCTGAAACTTCACAGCACTCTTAACTCGAGTCATGTTCATTCATAATAATTAAACAAACGACGACGGTGATGATTGATGATGATGATGGTGGTGATGACGGTAATATTTAGTTGAATTCGACAAAATTTGGTGCTGTTTTGTTGCACGACAGTTTGCCGGCCACTTACTGCACAGACTGAGTATATTGCCGACTTTTACATTTGTATTAAGTTTTAAACTCTCTGTGAAATATTTTTACTGAGCGTAATAAGTAATAGTAGTAATCATTTCTGCGTCACTGACTTTGCAGGCGAGTCTGAGCCGGTGTCCGAGAGTGAGTCTGTCACACCTTGTGCATCGCCGAGAGACTCTGTCACTCAAGGTCAGTAATGCTGGTTTACTGTTACCACTGTGATGCTGTTGATCGTGAATCATTATGTATTACAGCATTGGAACAGCATCGATGTCATTGCAAATGTTTCATGCGTTGAAGCTTTCAGTTTGAAGATATAAGGGCATCTGATTCACTGAAAGTCTCACTGTAACAGTTCTAACTTGAAGGGTGCTTATAAAATGGGCCTTTTAAGCAAATACACAGAATCGTGGTGATAAATGGTTTGCAGCGTCATGTATAGTGAAGTGAATTTTGGCAGCAAAATGTTGTAAAATATTACATATTATCATTGGTGAAATATGAACGCGTTGTAATTTTTGACAGATGAACCAGTTCACAGGACAGCAAGTGGCTCAGAACCTGATGCGGTTTGTTTTTTGGCTACTTTTGTGCTACTTGTCACTTTGTTTATTTTAAGCTATTTTTCCATTTCATTTTAATAGCCAGAGTTTAATTCATGCCACAATCTTTTTTCAGCTTTACAAAATTGGCTATTAAAGCGGCAGTGCAATCTTGCTTAATTCGTGACTGCCATTTGTCTGTTTTGTTATCTTTTTATTTGTTAAATGTCTGCAGAAAGACGAAGACATTACGAGGCCCGATACTATGTTGGATGAACCTGGTAAGTGTTCTGATGTGTGATAGCAGTAGCACTCCACTTCAGTGATCATAGTAGTGCACAATGGAATTGATTTGTTATAATGTAAAATAGTTGTTATGAGCATTCGTCATAATTATGATGCAGCTTTATCTGTTTATCTGCAGCGGCGTCACTAAGGTTGGTGTCACCCTGTGTGGTAACTGATGGTGTCACTCGTTTTTACCTCAAAATTGATGACTTTTTTAGGCATTTTCCTCAAAAGTGATATTTTAGTCATCGTCTACAGACTACTGTCACCACTCGCATCCTTTCCAGGTGATCGTTTGTCCAGTATTCTTGTAAACTCATCCGCAAAAAATATTTAGACTTTCGTTAGGGTGTCACCCCCTGGATCTCTGGATGGTGTCACCAGGGGTGCTCCTCCTCGCCCCTCCCCTGCTCCTCCCCTAGTGACGCCACTGTATCTGTCTGTCAGTGAGTGTATCTTTCCTACTCGTAGTTAACATTATAGTCAGTTGGCTAATGTTCACGTTAGTTCTCTGCCTTCCATCATGGCAGATATGTAAACAACTGTTTCATCTATGCCTTATCTGCAACAAGTTGTTCACAGTAGTTTATAGAATTTATGGTGATACAAATTTTAGTTTTGCTTTATGCTGACAATCTGTTGCACTGCCATTTGCCAGTGTCTGCAGTAGAAAGTGCTCGATCAGAAACAGAATCTGAAGATGGGCTGATGATTCCCTCTTCTCAGCCATCGTCCTGCATCAATACCCAGGTATGATTGGCCAGGTGTACAAGATACAGAAGATACAGGATACAAGATATTTATCGCAGTGCAACCTTTTAAGGTTGAAATGATGCGAAACAATTATACAACATTACAAAATATCAAACAACAAGAATTATAATACTCTCATTGTCACTCATGAAATTAAAAAGCACATGCACACACTAATAATAATAATACTAACAATTATAGGCTCAATTTAAAACAATCTAAAACTTTTTTCTTTGATGTGCTATGTGGGATGAAATCTCGTCCATAACGGGAACTTTTGCTTAGTGGAAGTTGGTATGGATATGTGGGCCATAAAACCATTTGACTATTAGTTAAACATTTGACTATTAGTTAAACATTTGACTATTAGTTAGACACTTTAACAGGTGGCAACAAATAATGCAGGGGATGTTCTGGATCTTTAATTTCTTAGAACATTTTCTGTGTTATCACAGCACGCTGGGAGTCTAAATGTAGGTGTGCATGACTGCATCAGGCGTACATCGTTAGATCAGTTTGAATGAGTGTGATTGGTTAATGTTTTCACTCTTCTGACAAATTACAACAGGAGTCACACCGATAGTGGCTTATTGTAAAAACATATGCAGTGCAAGGATTAGTTTATGTGAAACACTGTTAGGTTATAATTACAGAATGGGCCGGACTACTGGACTGTTTTTAAAAACATTAGAACTCCTGTATTTGATAAAGTAGAAATATGTTCCATATAACAAGTGATATATGATTAAAGTGGTATTTTACCGTTTGTGCCCGGTTAACATTGCTTGTACTGGAAACAGTCACACCACCATGTAGGTGAAATACCAGTTCTGCCCACCTGTAGTGGTTTGTTACCTGGACAGGTATCAAGTGACGTGGTGAGAGTGCTGGTGTCACATGTCAGCCTCGTTGATGGTCCGTTACTTTACGACGACACAGTCAAATTGCTCTTTGTCGAGTACAGTTTTCTTGACATTCCAATAAAAGAGACTGAAACGCCGTGTGCTGTGGCAAAGCCAACGACTCCAGACAAGAACATCATGTTTAACTTCTCCAAGTGTAAGTTAGCTCGGTTTTGATTTCTGTTCTTATCGTCATCGTCATCAAATCTTTAATAAAACTATTGACAGATCACAATGTGCAGTCAAAACAGTGCTAAAAATTAATTACACGAAAAGAAATTTAATTATAAAAGTAAATAAAATGTCCAGCCTGAGTGTGGGTTTTCTGTGTTTGCTTGCTGGGTGAATTACTTTACCCTAATACTGCGCCTGGTCCTTTTGTGTTTGCAATACCTTTTTCTCATATCACATTAACATGGATGATGACAGTATTTGGTTCCTTGTTAGGTTGAACACGTTTGCTGTCGTTGTCTATTATTCCTGTTCTTCTCATCAGTTGCATGTAGTACATAGAACACTTCTCACCAGGCCTTGTTTACTGCAAATTGGAGTAGGCTACATAAGAAGCACAAGAAACTGTTTCCATAGAATAGAATAGAATATAAATAGAAATATACATAACTGTAGACGATTAAAACCAAAACAACTGAAATTATTTACAGAAAAATTAGTTACGTTTCGGCAACAGCTGTTACCTTTAATCATCTGCAGTTATGTTTTCATCTCAACCTATGAGTTTATTCAAGAATAAATATACACATCATATCATTTCTACATCGTGGATTGATGGATTTTATGTGGTTTTTTTTCCCAGTGATTTACTCATTTCAAGATTCAGTTACTGTGGTTCTGTAGCCGTATTTGTGTTTTTCGTTATTTTTTGATACTTTAATAATTGAAATTATTTGACTGTGCAGTTATTGCTGTGGACGCCAGGGAGCATATGCACCGACGTCAGCTGCTTGCTGGAATGATTGTATCAAACACCAGGTGAGTTGATTTCATTTGTGAGCTCCATAAATAGTGTTTCCCAGGGCAGACTTTCCACATGATGGCTTCAATGCAGTATCTTTACGGTCTCTGGCAGACTGCGTTGTTATGAAACGGCTGTGATCTCTCATTTTAGTTTCCTTCAGCATGTTATTCTACCTACATTTATAAGTAAGTAAGTAATCTTTATTTGAGAATGCCTGGGAGGCTTGGACCATACAAATTGATGGTGCTGTTCGAGTTTTTTTGCAGGCTGCAAAAATAGACCTCATTGGCCACATATGGCCATAGTTTGCACACCTCTGACTTATGGCCTGACCAGATATGGCCATAGAATGAATCAAGAACTACTTGTAATGTAAGTAAATAGGTTAATTTATGTTTCCACAGCAGTTCTCACAACGTAAACTGTCACAGAGGCCCTATTGAGTAAAATAATAGTGATGTGGTAAATATTAAGTAAGTAAGTAAGAAAAGTTATACATGGCGCCTAAAAACAAATAGGTAACTGATGAATGAGCGTTGCTGACAGTAATGAGAAAAAGACAAAATAAACAGTTGGCCACGTTTTGTTGAATGACTTGTAATAAGAGGACTTAGGAATTTGTGTGAGAGAATGAAAGGAAAGAAGATTTCTGGATTTTTAGTATTTAGTTAATTAACAGAAAGAAAAAAAAGAAGATTTATAGGAAGTTCAAGATAAATGTAGCTGGACTGGTTGTTAATGAAAGAAAACATAAATTATGATGAAATAAAAAGAAACTGCACAGAAGACAGAATGAGGTGATGTTATTGAACACTGGAATTGCGAATGTAGCAGAACACTGACATTGATGGCTTTAAATTAAGAGAATGATTAAAACACGTTCAGTTTTGTATTTGACAGGTGCTGTGCTTCATTGCAGTTTTGTTTAGCTGTAAATAGGAGAGCAGTGATGCTGTTATTTAAAATACATCTTAAAACGATTTGCATATTGTGAAATAGTTTTTTTCCAGTACACAACTACCGGTAATTGACTACTAGTGTTCATTAGCAGTGTTTTTCCCAGCCAGCTGCATAGCTGTTTTCACAAACTAACGTGATCTTCGTGACTGAATGTTGCAAACGAAACATCATAAGACATTAGCTAGTTGCCTAGTTTATGCACAGCCCTTCTGGCACACCTTTCTGCCGCAGACAACAACTCCTTGATTGGAGTTGCACAAGCCATGACCTGACAGATGATTGGTTGCTGTTTATGCCCATTTTGTTGACAGCCTATGCCCATTTCGCTGCTGGTTTTGGCGCGTTCTTTTATGGAACCAGATTTATTTGACAACAATGTACCGTTCGACAATACCACTCCAATTTGTCTGATTAATCTGCCGTAGAAATGAGGGTTAGGATTAGGTTAGACTTAAAGTTGCACTGTTTTTAGCATTTTTCACAGAGAATAAAGAAAACGAGCACTTTTTCTTCTGCGAATTTCACAGAAGGTAACAGCGTGCTAAGAGAACGTACCCATTCGATCAACAACAAAACGAAATTGTATATTCTAGGAGTGCCTATGAATAAATTAGGCAACTCGCTAATTAGTGTATTGTACGTATTGCTTCAGTTCTAGCTCAGTTTGACGCTAAGTTGAGTGCATGGTTGGTTGAGTTGCTGAACCTACCATGAGTGATTCTACCGTGACACCCAGTGCTGTGTTACACAGACTTCGGTTCACGCTGGTCAGTGAGCCGGCTGCTGAAGAAGACGACGAAGACTGTGTGGAAATCGGCTACGCTTACGTCTGTCTCTGTGAAATCCTGCAAACCGGCCGTGACCTTATTGGCGCTGAAATACCAAGTCAGCAACTGACTGATTAATTGTTATTACTATTAGTATCATTGTTATCAAAATTATTACGAAAATCGTCATGAATGTGTGCACTAGTATGAAGCAAACACAGACGTTTTGAACTGTTGTCTAAAGTAGAGCTCCAACATTAATGCATTAACGAACGCGTTAAGGAATTAATCGCAATTTTAGAACTAACTCCATCAAAAATCTAATGCAGTGCCATAAAATAGCAGCGGGATGTCGCAACAAAAACCTCCATTAATCGTCCAAATTAGTTCAAGTCTCAGCACTACAGTTTTCGACTACAGTTTCTTTAACATCAACTGTCAACCTCAACTTGGTGCAATTTTATGGCGCCATCAACACGCAAATGCCGCGTTCATCATCAACATGCTCGGCCACACAGTGTTGGTTGATACCTACATGAAAGATATACACGAACAAAGTATGCATTAACAATGCATGATGCATGCATTGACGCGATTTTTAATTGCTTTCGAGCTCTGGTCTAAATGTATCTGATGCTGCTGTTATGACACTATAACAAGCAGTGTCTTGTCTTGTTTATATTCTGTCAGAAATGAAATTGAACCTTTGCAAACTATGAAGTTGTGAAATCATCAGTCACGTATTAAGATGGGTTACTCATACTGCTGACTGATTTGTGTTTTGTGTCATGCGGTAGTTTGCAACGCGGACGACGAAACGGAGCAGATCGGCGTTCTTGGAGTCAGCGTCGAATGTCTACAGGCTTTGCAGGCCATCAGCAGAGAACTGTAGTCCTCAGCTGGACAGGACATACTCTTGCTTCAGCCACGTACAGCATCAAGCTTCGTTCACCGGTGCTTAAACAGTCCACAGCCTAACATTAATTTATGTGTAAAGTATTGTGTGATCACTTGTGATCTGTAGCATTAGAAAAGTCCTATGACAGTAGAAGTAGAGCCGGTCGTGTGCCACTGCAGGTGTTCTCTGTATTGATGCAGTTGGACAGGTTAGTGTAAGCAGGTACATCGAGAACTTAGGCCCACGACACAACGCGTCATTGTTGTCATTATCCGCCAACATTGCCGACAATAACGGGTCATGTATCGTGGTCTTTAGTGGGGACCAGCCCAGGATTTGGTGGGACTCCGGAAAGGTAAAGTGGAATCACCCACGTGTGGTGCTGGATTCTGGATTTAGTCATAATTGATCAAGCTACAGCTTAGGGTCGCAGAATCTGCAGAGCCCGCACAAAATTTAAGAATGTTTATTGCTTCTAAAATAGTTTTATGTGGATTTTTATGTGTACTGTAGAGAGATCAAGCCAGACGTATGATACATGTGTCATCTGTAGTGCATTCATTTTAAAATAATTAATATTTTTGACTTTAAATACTCTCCTGTTACATAACTAAAAGGCATATATGCGTCTTTTGTGATATATTCTGGTGTAACTTTTTAACAAGAGACTTCTATCCTCCAAGCTTTATATAGCTTACGGCTTCACCAATCTAAATTAGCACTGTTCACTTGTATTTTGTTCTTATATAACTGTATTAATAAAGTAAACTCGAAATTACACTGTCAGTCATCTGTTGTATATGATACTTGTTTGCCTAGGTGACGTCACTTAACTGTTTCATTCTAAGTAATTGACATTTTTATCACTTGTCACTCAGACGGCCTATAGATCAGTTGGTCGCGGCCCTTAACACCTCAGGGTCCAGTAATTTACTACCTCTATACCACCCTGTTGACGGGCCTGAGTGTGTCATCTTTATGTTTGGTTATGACTGCTGTGTGTCGGATATTTGCTAATACACGTAAATGCCGAGTTATTTAAAATTGTAGGTTTTGCTAATATGTAATTTGTTTCATATGGTTGTACTTTGGTTTAATGTACTAGTATTTGATGTCAGTAATTTTTGTAGCAATGTTGTAATTTAAGTGATAGTAGAACCTTGTAAATTAAGAATTTGTGCTAGATAGTTTTCATGTACGTAACGGTTGTGAATAATTCCTTGCACGTTACTGTGGTTATGTAGTTGTAATGTGTACTGTGTCCCGAAGTAGCGCAGCAACATGCACGCACACCGACAGCTGTTGACTGGCTATACTGTTAGCTCAGCCTTTAATTTGTCCCACTCTGTACGATATTTGGCGTCTAGAAATTACAGATGTAAATAATTATTTTGTAAGTAAGTAAGTAAGTAAGCAAATTGGTACACAGCGCACGAAAAACACGTGTCACTCGGCGCTGCAGTTGTCAGTGACCAAATACCAGGTGAACCAAAAAAAAATCCCCCCTACGACTTTTGTTGATATTACAGCAATGCATGGGAATTTTTGTACGAAATTTTGCACGATTGTTAAGCGATCAAATATACACTTTATCACCAAGTTTTATTGAAATATTTCTGGAATTGACAAAGCTACACAGTTTTAACCACGACAACACCCATTTTACACGTTGAAAGCTATGTTGTCTTCCCCGCTAGTATGTGGGTGGCTCTGAAAAGAGCCGGTTTGTTGATGGCTTTGACAAGAACCAGTTGGTTGGTGGTCAGATGAGGATGCAGACGTGCAGATGGATAGTGTCACTGGACATGTTCAAAGTGCCCACCATTGGCAGCCACACAGGCAGTCAAGCGCTTGGTGAAGCTTGCCACAG